>JGI24158J21664_10004762_pt1 | contig 17538 bp, 6 predicted proteins | sample Ectturendosymbi3_FD_21664 | JGI IMG/M metagenome (IMG submission 21664)
TTGAAACAACCTATTTTGCATGCAAAAATCGAAAAAGTTGCGAAAAGTAACATGCAAAAATCGAAAAAGTTGCATGCAAAAATCGAAAAAGTTGCAATATAAAATTCCTGGAAACAGCTCAAAACATTTAAATTATATATATCTTGAGTATTTAGGAAGTTGTTGGAAGCTGTAAAAAAAAGTTGCAAAAACTTGCCCTACTTATAACAAGTTCATCGATTTGTGGAATTGGTGTTCGCCTGCTGTTCCCCCAACTGCCTTGGTGAGCTCTCCTTATGCTGTACTTTAGATGCCGCTTGCAGGCCGAGAACCTCTCCTAAGTGGCGCAAGAACAATTTGTTAGTCTTGCAGCAGTTTGATCAAGAGCGAGTCGATGCAAGGCTGGTTTTAATGATTTCTACTCGTTACGGGATATACTGTACAAATGGGCATCCTGTGCGATTAACTAAAAGGTAAACGCCTCGTACTTGGTATTGTGTTTTACCAAGAACTTGGCGGGACTTTGCGCATCGCAATTGAGCTAATGGATTCGTGGAATCGATTCTGCGAGAAGTCGGTACTTGCATCCAATAAGCAATTACTGCGCTGCTGCTTTCGAGTCTCACGCTGCTTACTGTAGGAGTTTGTTATCGTGACGCGAATCGAAACTTTCCATACATAAATAAGTAATAGGTAAAGCAAACTGAAGCACTTTTGAAGTGAAGTTCTTTCAACATTAAAATACTTAGTGTCGCCGGTGAGTGAAGTCATATGCACATGGCAGTGACTCAGTCTCGCGAAACACCAGTTATTACGTGCGTGGCTTCGAAATGACCAACAAACTATCCAACCAGGTGAATGCCGATGTTGGCAGTTGGTAACTACGATAATGTAAACATTTTACTTGCACACGTTCTGTGTAAACAAGCGTTTTTATCTTGCATTTAGTGGACTGCATTTATTTCAAAAGTGCACACAGAACAGCTCTTCGCAGAGTTTCAGTATAAACTTGTGTGATCAAAGTCCACGTAAAATTTGCTATAGCGAAGAACAGCCTCGGGCGTAAGTTACACAAAGCGTAGATGGCCTGACAGCAAATGCTTTTTGTTGGTTATACGACGACGGTTGCAGTGCATCTGCGTGAAGGGCGGGAAATATCTGTGCACAGACGAAAGTTATCTACATTGCCAAACAGGCCCGTAACCAGGGGGGTGAAGCCATCCTAGAAAAATTTTGGCCCCCCATGGAAAAATGTGTTGGACCTAGTTTGAAATTATTGGGCATAGTTTAAAAATTTTGGGTCCCTCTCAGAAAACTTTTTGCCCCCCCTTGGTGACACAAGCTGGTTACGGGCCTGCCTTTTGAAAATTTGGTGGGGACAATTGTTCGTTGCCCCCCTGGTTGGGGGCGTGTTGCCAAAAGTGTTGTCCATCATTTTGGAGAAACACGTAAGCATAACTTTTGATGCGGTCGTATATTTGGAAAACAAAAAAGCTTAGAAATGCGAAGTTCATCAACAACAGTTTAAGCTGTTCTCCAGTTGCAGCTAGGCGGCTAATGAAAGAATTCATTGTAAGAAGCTGAGCGTTCTGGATTTCACAAACCTGCAAGCAGTAGAATTGCCGTATAACGTCACTTCATGGGACCGGAGAAAAGCGTTGATATGGGCGAACTGTCGTTATAGCTGAAGTGCTGAACTGCAACACATCGTTCATAAAATGGGTTTTTTATTCAGTAACAAAGTCTCGCAAGCGTTAAAAGTGTTCTTTGCAGTGGCGCAGCCAGACCAGAAATTTTGGAGGGCAAAATGTTTGATTTTAGGCGAATCACACTTTTGTTTGGAAAAACGGCTCTGAAAGCAAAAAAGACTATATTTTCTAAACATTTGGGGGGGGCATAGCCCCTTTGGCCCCTCCCTGGGTACGCCTATGGTTCTTTGAGTTGGATTGCCGCTTACTGTATCGTGTTTTCGCGTATAGACTAATCAGAAAAAGTTAGAGATTACTTTGTCTTTTCAAAAGTAGGCAACGTCGTTTTTGGAGTATCGAAATCTTTTTCAATGTTTTATCACTTTCGTACCATTTTTCCTACTGAACGAAACAACGATGTCATACTTTTTCCATAATTGGATACTTCTTTAGTTCGACACTATACGCTCTGCTCCACGAAGACTATATCGATCAAACTGACTAGACTAGCTATGTCCAACCGCGGGCCGCATGCGGCCCAGTCGAAGGTTTTGTGCGGCCCAGTTTTGGTTTTCACTGAAGTGAAAGTATCCCAAATACTGACAACCTGTCCTTTTTTATAATCTTGAATTTGACATTTTTGATGCAGGTGGTCCTCAGTGCGACTTTATCACGTCTGCACCATTGCATTTAGGATTCGAAGGCTTTCATTACATTAGTATAAGCTAAATTTAGTTTGCTAAGATCAAAGTAAGCCATTCAATGTGCGGCCCTCATTAACATGTCATTTAATGTGCGGCCCTGGTTAAGACAGTGACATAATTTTTGGCTCAGTAAGCCATTTGGGTTGGACATGGCTGGACTAGACTATATCGACTCGAACGAACGTAAAAGATAGGAATTCTGTCGGGACCTACGAAAAGTGTCGTTATAGTCAAACTGTCGATACAGCCTAAGCCGTTATAGGCAAATTCTACTGTAATACAATATTATTTCTCAAAAAATTTTTAACATCAAGAAACTCTTCAACTGCTAAGTCTTTTAAAACATAATTTCTCAAGTTCAAGAACACAAGCTTTTAAAGTTTGGTGTGGTTTGAATAACGTTGTATGCTCAGCGAGAGCGTAAAAGCATAGTGGAGCGTTATGTTCAAAAGAAGACATGTGCTGCCACAATCAGTGATGGGTAAAGATTTTTTGTGAAACATTTCACAAAAAATTGACCACAGAGTCGAAGTCATTTTGTAGCGACATCAAAAAGTAACAGGACGCTCTTTCTGGAAAAGTCCTCCTTGCCCGACTACGCCATAATGCAATTGGAAAATGACTGTAATTGAAGCAGACCTTGAGTGAGACCTTTTCTAACAAAACGACAATAATAAAGATTTTCCAAATGAGCAAAAAACCTAAGAAAATTAACGATATTCAAAGTTACCGCCAGAAACTCCAAAATTTCTTGAGTTTCTACTGATTGCTGAAAGGTAGATTGCTGATGAATTTTTGACTTTTCATGAGGTTTGTCTAGAAAAGGGAGGCAACCTGTTAAACCTGCTGGGCAGTGAACGCAGAAGTTGAACGAACCTTCATCCTGAACCTCGACGTGTTAGTTTCTCGAAGAGTCGCACCCACCGCGCAAACAAGGAAAATACCTCCATCCAAATTTCAGAACAATTTTGTAAAGTTTTGTTGACTTTTTGCTTGATTTACGGTAAATATTACAGATTTTGCTCTCCCTGTGGCGATTTGCTTATGACTGATATTTTCAACTAGTTTTTTTTCACAATGCTTTTTCTTTTCAGCAAATGCACAGCTTTGTCAATTAGATTTGCATTCAGGGTTAATGTTATTGAATCCAACCCAGAAAAACAACTGTTTTTTTAAAATCTACTTGAAAAAAACAATAAAACCACCAAAAACCAACTCTTAATTTATCCTTTGAAAAATCTACAATAAAGTAGAAAATAATATAAGCAGCACACTTGTACAGTTAATTGTAACTTTTTTTGAATCAAACGAAACTAGCAGCAATGAAATTTGAAGGACTTAAAACAAAACAGAAGAATAATTCGAGCAAGCTTAAGTAAATTCTATTGGTTATCTTCTTGAGATCTGTAAAATCGGTATATTTTGACCAGTATTTCTGCCTTCTCTGCACTCAACCTGTTTCTGATGTTGGATCATACCAAACCATTATCATATGTTGAAAAATACCCTTTATTGATACTATTAACGCCGAACTAGTAGGTCATGCACATAAACTTGACATGAAACTGCAAAAGTTGTGTGGGAATGTCTTTTCTCTCTTTGCTGTGCGCATGTGCCAAGCGCCACCACTTTGGTGGTGTAAACTGACCAACAACACTTTGCGAAAACAACAATGCGGGGCATATTTCTTTGCTCTCAGTTTTGAATGCCATAGTAGCAGTGGCGTAGCCAGCCCAAAAATTTGGGGGAGCCAAAAAATTTGGGGGGGCAAATGTTTGATTTTAGGCGAATAACACTATTTTGTTTAGAAAAACGCCTCTCAACGCACAAAATGACTATATTTTCTAAAAATTTGGGGGGGGCATAGCCCCTTTCGCCCCCCCGTCTACGCCTATGCATAGTAGGCATAACAAGGTATTATTGTGTAATTCTGAAGATACTGATATTGCATGATGTAACGAAAACAATTCAGAGTGTGGATTTTGTGTTTTTCTTCAAAATAAGAAAAAATAATCTGTTTCTTTAAAAAAAACAAAAAAAACATCTTTTATCAACCCTGCGTTTGTTCCACGAACGAGGCCATGTACGACTGTTTTTGTCCCAGTTTACTGTTCTCAGTGAGTTTTAAAAATAAGCACTGTCGGGTTTTTGCGCTGAACAACAAAGCTGACGAAACGCAAGAGGTTTAGCAACAGCGCCGTAAGAAAGATTGTGCATGAATAACCTGTCAGACAGAATGATTTGTCATCATTTTGATGATGATCTCCACCCACCTTTTCGAGAATTTCTTCCTGCACTTTTTTTAGGTTTCAAAGTGTAGCACGCGGTTTTGCACAAGTAAGATACTGCGTGACAGCCTTTTTCTTCAGGTGCTTTCTCAGCTGCGGGGAGGGTTGGGCGCAATCGATTGATCCGGTAATCGCAGTAACCTTTCTCGCACAGAGCGAGAGAAAACATTCTGTGCGTCATAATTTATTTACCGAGCAAACATGATCAACAGCAGCATATAAAAACCAAGTCTTCTTGCAGAGGCTGAGTTAAATTGAACAGACCAAGGACGAAGCAAGGTGCCACTTATGAATTTACTGTTAAACTAGATGTTGCTGACAGAATCTGTGTAACTGGAGACAATTAGATGGTGCAACAAACGTAGGAGTTACTTCAGCATGAGCTACAGTGAAAAGATGTTAACAAATTCGCCTTTGAAACTTATTTATGTTGTCAGTTTAAACTTTTTACGCGTCATGGAAAGGCAGGGCGAACATTTTTGCGCTGATTTACCTTTTTATTCACATGGCTTGTTTTTACCTCAACTCAAGACCGACATTTCCGATAGACCAGCAATGCACGGCGTTCAACCGAAGGTTGCCTTGGAATTCTTTGTTGGAAGCAGGCGGTGCTTGCTTTGAATTACGATGCTTGGAAATCTATTTCTGAATTGCATCAAAAAGCGCTTCAAGCCAATCACAAGTCCTGCAGGCATACAACAGGAAATAACAGGCACTTGGGAGTCAAAATGGACAGTGCTGTTTGTTGGTTGAAATCAGGAGGTTCATTTATAACAGCACCAGAGCGAGAACTCGGCAATCGAAGTCTTTGTTCAGATGTAGACAGAAAAAGTTGCAGTACATTTGCGATCCTTGAGCTCTAAGTCAGCATGTTTGTGAAGGCAGAATGATGCTGAAAAATCATTATCAATAAAAGCGAATTTTAAATTTTTTGATAATGTTCCTTTGCTGCCAGGATGACTCTCGAAAAATAATGGGCCTATTAAAATTTATATATATAAGAATATTGTGGTAGCAATTTCCAAATGGTAATGCGTAAATGGTTAACGAAATATAAATGATTTAAATCTCTCGTTAATCTTTTCTAGAAAGCTTACACTCAGTCGATGCCGCTTGATGATAGACTGCTCATGGAACCAGGGGTGGATATTAGAATTTAGGGGCCTGAAGCAAACTCAGAAAGGGGGGCCAAAACATCGCCACGGCGAAGTTAGATGATGGACTATGTGGATGCGTGAAAGTCCATTTCACATTGTAAATTGTTAGAACCCATATTTTCAACAATCCAAGGACAGAAGGTGCATTCCTATGGCAAAACCCAAGTCAGTACAACACGCAAAAGAGAAAGAACTTCATTTGCTGGTTGACTTGGAGCTTGACTATTGTCCGGAAATTATTAATGAGATGCCAAAATACGGGAACAAGCCAGATAAAAGTGCATTAAATTGATAGAATAAAATTAGATTCTCACAAGACTAGAAACTTTCGTTAAATCTGGAATTTGGATTTTGACGACATGCGTAAGAAAAATTCCCCTCGTTTGTTTCAGATGAGAGTAGACAAAACCGTGTTCGTCGCAGGCTATAAGATCATCGTTTACCGCAATGACTGCTGGGAGAAATGTGAGGGTGCATTGGAGAGCACGCTTTACCATTCCTAAAGTCCTGTGGAACACTTAATGAACGGTATGAGAGGCCATGCTAATTGCCATTATCTTTACCTGATTTCCAACGAAAAAGTGAAGAAAAATATATTATGAAACATTTTATTCTCAGGATCTATTGTAGAGACCTTTTTGAAAAACCTTTTGTCCTATTTGCATGAAAAATGATTCGCATTTTTTTGGTGACGTTTTTCGTTCTCACGGTTACAGGTGAGTGATCGTTGCTTTTATAAAGTTTAACTCTTTGTTAAGTGCTGACGATACATCAGCGACAATTTTCTTTGTAGGTTACTGAGAGCTAACAACCTCTTGACCATGAATGATGAGACTCGTGCTTTAATAATTATATGACGTTTTCAGATTGCGCCTCATAAAGTTTTGCAGTTTGTGAAAAAGAGCTTATACGACACAGACATATACGGTTGCAACTATTTCGCAAAAGTTTAATGTTGTTCCTTGTCTTTTGGAAGCCACGTAGAACAGAACAACTTTTACTGAAGTGGATAAGGGAGCTGTTACCAAACTTTAACAACGTCATTTTTGGATAAAACTTGCAGCTGAAACAATCAATGTAATGTACATTTTTCTTACACTCTGAATTTTTTTTGAGTTACTGCTTTCAAAAAAGGTATATTTCTGCTTAGACACTTCTCAACAGACTTTTCATATAATTAACAAAGGGTCTCCACAACCATCTCGTGGAAATTTCAAAACCCTACGCAATGTGTGCTAAATCTGAAATGATGACATTGATCGTTTTATTATATGCCACCGTGAAAATTGCTAGTCCTCTGTTGATTCCTACTCTCTTGTATCAACTTAGTACTGTACTTCAGCTTTTTTAATGAAACAATGAAATTTTCAATTTCACGTCAATACATAAATGACAGCAAAAGAACCAATGAGGCAACAATCACAGTTAAATACTTTTAAGATCATGGGTTTGATTCAAGTTTCTCGATAATTCGCATCAGCCACTGTCGAGCTTTCTCCAGCCAATGAAGTAAGTTACGAGGACATTGTTTAATTTTTATCACATCTCAGTGCCTATTAATTCAGACAGTGGCTTATTTAGTTTATTAACTAGCCCAGAGTTGTCCAGGCGTTTCAGGCGCGAGACAACATTTGCTACGACGCTACAACATTCCAAAGTTCTGTTTTTCCAAGGATGAAAAGTAAATAAATTGGGTTCCAAAACCTTGAACGAACTCCATGAGTTTTCCCATTTTGTTGGCATTGGATGCAATTATGCTCACGGAATCTTTTGGGGATAAAGCCAAATCATTTCTGTGTACAGACAATTCTTGTAGAGAACAACGAACAGCGTAACCTTACAACTTTTTAAAACAGTAAGTGTTTAACTCAGCCGTAGAAATTTAAAATCTTCGAAGACTGTACGCACAGATTTGGGCAGCACTTCTACCAAACGTGGTGGCGAACTTTGTTTAAGTGAATTATTCGTTCATACCGCTGTTGCTGTAAATGTTTCGCAAACCGAAGTTCGTCACTTTATCCGACTTTATCTGTGTGCCAAGTACAGGCTGTCCACCTATCGATGTACCGGAGCATGGCGAAATGGAATGCTTTGACGACGGTCTTCAAAATCAAGTGTGCACATTCCATTGTCAGAATTGGACAGACTTGTACGGGCCAGACACCATCACATGCAAAAATGGATCTTGGGATTATGAGCCCCCGGTTTGTGCACGTAAGTGTCCCTTCGTTGTATTATATCTCAGCGATTCTAGCAAAACATCTGTACGACAGTTTTACAAATGTAACAGCAGTGATGGCAAAAAGCAGCGTTCGTCATATTCAAGACCAGGGGCCTCAAACGCGTGGAAAGAAAAATGCTGATTTGAACCGAAGAAGAGCTTCACAGAGCTAAGAGTCAGATGGGGCATGTCGCTCACAGCTCCACACATGTCAGTCATCTCAACAGACCCCAAATCGACGTTATACTTGCATGCAAACTGTAGCAGACCTCTTAGCATTTTGATCTCAGTCACTGATAATATGAGAAGACTTGTTTTCGAAAAAAAGGAATGTCTGTGGGCCACAGATGATAATAAGCAGGCGGGTGAGGCCTTACGGCTCTTGCTCTTGAAAAACACAACATCAAAATTAAAGCCACGTGCGATCTTTTAGTGACGGGCACCACGTGTTAACTGAACCATAAGAGGCCACCTGATCCCATCGTGACCCACGCGCGTATCGCACTGATTTCTATAAGGGGTCGTTTGCATATATTTATTTGTTGCTGAAGAAACCAACGGACGACATTTACAAAGTGCTGCCAGAGTGCTTAGTGGAGAAAATGTAGTTGGAGTGTAAATACAGTAAACATAAAGCAAAAACCAAGTTTTATACAGTTTCCACTGAAGATTTGATAAAAGGAAGTTATATTTTAGAAATTCATGTAATTCATAAACTGCACCTCTGCCCGGCAGTGGCGCCGAAATAATAGAAAACCAGGCCTGCCCCACGTAAAATAACAGCTTTTTCACAAATGAAAGATTTTTTAAAAGTCTTCAAATGATCACAACCATGATGGGTGGACTGCGTTGGACGATTTCTTCGGTAATTTGCCATCCGCAAGAAAATGTTTTTTCAGTTCACTTCGAAAAATATAACTGAGACCCCTCAAATGTTTCGCTATAGCACGATGTCTGCCTTTGCCTTGAACATATGGTTGCGATTTACAAGTGCAATGTCACGCTCGAGTAAAAATGCTGCGATTAAAAAATCATTTTTCTCAGCGCCAAGCGCTTGAGTGACATTTTGCGATAAAAGCTAAAAGCCTGTCCGAACAATTCCTCACGCTGCATCAAAAATGTACGAGTGAATTTATTGACACAAGAAAAAAACAATTTGTTTGTTTATTTGTTGTTTAAGGCATATATACACATTGCATTTGATCTTTCAATGGTCATCGATAGTAGCGATTTAATGATCTCTTATTTCACTTAGTGCAGCTTGTTAGAGTTAAATCTATAAAGGAATTTTTAATTAAAGTCTAATGTCTATGCTTTGTTTTTTGCAGCAAACTTCGCCCGATGCGAAATGGTACGTATTATATGAGGATTTTGCAGTTGCTATTGTCTAATTGGTAAAACGAAAATAAAAAGTAGTTCAACCAGTTTTTTAGTGGATTGTTTCGCAAAATGTGCAACTTCAATAATGACGTAACATAATAGATTTGACAAAATTACAGTGAATTGTTTTACTAAAACAAAAGAAAGTAACAAGGATATTTCTGTTTAACTTCATCTTCATCCGTTTGAAATATAATCTTGTTTTTGTTTTGATACGTGTAAAATATTTGCAACACGAACTTTTAGCCAAGAATATAAATGCGCTGACTTAAAATTTTCGGGAAGAAAGAATGCTGTTTACATGTCGTTAATATAAAACGTTTTAAAATATTTTAAAAGTTTTGAAAGAATCACGCCCAAAAGTATCCAAATTTGTTTTCTCAAGGCTATACCACACCACCGCAGCACGTGTTCTTGAAACATTTAAAGAACTAGAGCACTTCTTTGCCTAGAATAGGTCTAAATGTGATTTTCCCGCGCGAACTCTTCCGATTCTCGTAAAAATGTTTGGCAAGCTGACATGTTTGACTGGATGATTTTTGTTTGCAGTGATTGCTTAAGTTTCATCTAGCGTCAGAAAGTTTTGCAAATTGAGTTTTTCTTGATTCATATTCAGTGACGTTTTGCAAACCCATCTTGTGTAGTTTGAAATGAACCTCTAAAATTTTGCATGTTAATCAGATACTTCTAAATAGAAAGTAGAGTCAAGCTGATACTGGTGAAACTGAGTCTTATTTACATTACATTCGTCTGAAGACAAGACCATCACTAAAGACGCATTTGCTAAACCTGCAAACACTAAAACAAGAAAACCTCACAAGCAAGGTTATCAGATTCGAGACCCCCTCCTGACTCATTTCTGTTCGTCGGTTTTGACTTTTGCTCGCAAAGCAATCTTATCCGAACATCCCCGACTATAGCCCATACTGTCATAACGCATTTCCATCTTTATCAGGCCCGTAACCAGCTTGGGACACCAGGGGTGCGAAGAGTTTTCTGAGGGGGGCCCAAATTTGACATTAGCAAGCACGATTAAAATACAATAATTTTAAACTATGTTCAACACATTTTTCCAGGTGGGAGAATCCCCCCCTGCCCCCCATTATTTCGGACCTGATTTTTAGCTATCATGAATATTTGCAACATCTATGCGAAGATTGCAAAATTTTGTGTCGCAAAGTTAAGTCAAGTTCTTCTGGCGAGTTAAAATTGCTTGCATCGCAGATTTGCTTCCATTAATCGTATAAACGCATAGCGCAAATAAAACTTTATGTTCAAAGCAACATATTTTTGCCTTCTTCTGTTAACCAACTGTTCCCTTTACACGCTTCGCCCTGGGTAGGTCTGCAGCCCAAGTGCCCAATGGCCCTTTGCAAACACCCTCTCCTCCACACATTTCATCAATCATTATACTTGGAACTTATCACAGCACTACGTATGTAGCAGTGCTAAATATCATTTAGCAACTGTGCTGACGCCATGTATGCTTGCGTTCTATGCTTGCGCGCACGCATCTACGCTTGTGTTCCTTCAAAGAAACCGTGTTAGCGCAATCTACGCGTTGGCTTTTGCATTCCTGCCACAGATCTATATCCGTGCTCTTTCGTGTATCTGCGTGTTGCTTGCTATTACCATGTGCGCTTAAGTTCTGCTCCGTTGTGTGTGGTGGGAAGACGTGTTGAAGTTCAACAATCTAAGAAAAAGAGGCAGACCGATATCAACTAACAGCAACAGCTCAACATAAAACTGAAAACATTCTACGGTGTTCTAGTCCCGTTAGTGTAAAGCTGCGTTTGCCGATATTCTTCCCCCAATTCCTCACTGCAAATTTGCTTTTCTATCTCGAACATTTTTCTGTGTCTATATGAAAAACGTGACAAATCATGAAATTCGTTCTTTGAAATTTGTCGAAAACAAACTTCCTGTTTATACAACAGACTTTTTTTTTTGTCTAACCACAGAATACTTTTTTGTTTCAACCACAGTAGACAGTTTGTGTTGGACACGTGTCTACTTAATTTTAATACGTTGAAAGCGGTCTTTGACTATTAAGCTCCACACAACATGTTATTCAATTTATCTTGCCTGTGGGGCTCATCCAAAGGAGACGGATCCTTACGAAACCACAAAGGAAAATTCGATTGGTTGCCATAACAACATACAACTGCCGATAAGATAGTTTACGAGAAATTAGATCGTTGGCTTTCACGAGAATTACTATCGGATCTTTCCAGAGCAACAGTGGGAATAGCTTGCATGGGTTTGTTGCTGGCAAATGTTAACAAAATGAGTACAAACCTATTTTCAGAAACACAACGTTTGAAACACTGATATAGAATGGCAGGAAAGACTGGAAGGCAGAAATATAGATGATAGTGGATATTACTTATTCTATAGTCGTGAGCTGTACAAGCATTAACGTTTATTTACACTTGCCTTTTTCAGGAGGGTGCCAAATGCGGAGAATTGAAGAAAGGTGATTACAGGAAAATGAAAAAATTTCGTAAAGACCTATCTCCTGAACAACAGAGAGAATTGAGAGGTGTGGTGGAGCTTCTTAAACTCCTACCAAGAAGTTTTGGTCGTAGACAACAACGGCGAAATTGCATACGTGGCTTGTGCGATGTCCGTTGTTGGTTTCTGAAACGTAAGTGAAAAATATTTATCAAATCAACTTTTTTTGCTGCAACTTGATTTAACACCAGTGAAAGCCATTTTTTTACCATAAATTCCCCTGACACCTTAATCAAGAGAGCTTAATTTTTTAAATAATCAGTAACTGATGATGCTTATACTGAAACGATTTTATCTTTTTTTACATCTGAAAATGTCCGGAAACTGACTTGCCTCCTAGAGAGACGCAAAAGTTTTTATGATCAGGTGTTTAGCACCGTCAGTCGTGCTATTTGGTTAGACCAAAACCATGGCTAACTCCAGGTCAGAATAGTGCTAAAACAACAATACCAAAATCCTTATTTTACAAGATTTTGCTTGAGCAAAACAAGCCTTTTCTTATTAATTTTTTCACCAGCAAATTAATCCAAGTGCGAGATGAAGTTTTACCGTTTAATTTTGGCGATAAGCAATTCTTTAGCAATATCGTTTGCAAATGAACTAAGTTAGAAAACATTAGGCCATTCAAACAGTTAAATGGTTTTTGGAACTTATAAAAGACTTTAAAGGTGTTTTTCTACAAAATTATGTATAATGCTCCAACTCACAGAAACACACGGAATGAGATTTCAAAAATTAAAACAACGCGCTCTTGATCCTTGAATCAATTATGCTGTTTTCTCAACTATTGTTGCTGCATTCGTGCACATTGTAGATGTCATAAAAAATTGCATCTTCCTGATCCGAGCCATTCGTTTCATAACAATACTATTAAAACTTACAATAATTTGATTAGTTGAGTTTGACTTATTGGCGTAGGTTGTTTGATTTTTTCTACGACCGATCAGGCCCGTAACCAGCTTGGGACACCAGGTGGGGCGAAGAGATTTACATTCCCAAATCTCTTAATGCAGTCTCGATGGCGATATTATCTGTTTCATAAATTCGAACTTAATGCAATTACCTCGTTTGTTAGGCAGATGGTCAATTAACCTATATGGAGATCAACATTGCCCCATTTTTCTATGTGGTTCCAGATTTAATCAAGTTTGTGTAGAAATATTTCTTTAAATTATCAAGTTATTGTTCACGAAAGCATTGGATGACGATTGCAGGACTTTTTTCAACTTTGTAAAAATTACGACGAACTTTTGCATCTAGTAAGAATTATGTAAGAAATTTCAAAATCAATTAAATCTATTTACTGTGTGATCCATGCGAAATAGTTTTGATTTTCATGCCAGTGCTTTGATATAGAAATAACTACATAAATAACTCAGATATTTGAGTAAGATTACGGCTTAAAGTAATTGAGGATAAGTTATATAAAGTATTTAAACAAACGTTTGTAAGCTTATTTTTAACGAAACGAACTTTTTGCATTACAGCTAGAAAGTGGTGCAACATTTGCATACAATGCAAGACACGGGGATGGCTGAAATGTTCAAAAGGAGGACAGTTATTTGGCCGTTAAATGGCAGACACGGATATTCGAGTAATCACGTACACAAAAGGCTCATTCGTTTTAAATAAATAAATGCACTTTCGTTTATTTCAACCTTGTTGCAAGACATCAACAGAATGATTGTTAAAAAGACGAGAATGATGTCAACATTTTGTGAAATTGTTGATGACAATGTAAAAGTCTTATTACCTGTTTACCACTTTCTTCAAACACGTTTTATCTATTTGGTGGCCAAAGGCAATCACATGTGAAAAAACGCCTGTTTCAAAAAGCGTTTTTCAAAGTTTATCTAAAATTTTAAGAAGTACACTTTTTGAAGGATTGAATTCTTGCCTTGGTTGAACAGTAAAATCCAACTGTCATGAGAGAAAACTGTGAAGAGTGTGCGAAGGTCTTTGTCAGTAAATGTTCGCTGCTTTTATCAGCAAACGAAATATGAACTACGTCACAGTTTTACAGAATTAATCGCGCAAGGCAACTCTCCAACTATAAAAAATGTTTGCACTCTGTCAGCCAAACTAAAAATGCGAGCACCAGTCGTGTCACATGCAAACGATAGTTCATGTTTTTCACATGTATGAAATGGATGTGTCTCGAGGCTCGTACCGTTTGCTCAGCACAAACTCATCAGTCATTGTGTGAGAGATACCAATCGCTTTAATGATTTTACTGCAACCTACTGGTGTGCACTTTTAAATGGGATTGCAAGGTTTTATATTGTTCGATGTTCATGTATAAACCTTAATATTTAACATTGTATGCTGACGATTGCTTGTGGCTGAGTGGACTTGCAAAAAGGAAGAGCATCAGATAGTCAGATGTCTTTCATGCACTTAAAGAGTGTTTTCTGTAAAGCAGTGAGTTTGATTTAGACAAAATACATCGAATTTCAAGCAGTATCTAAATTGCAAATTAGATGTGCACGAACTGACGCTATTTGAATTGTGCTTGATACAGGTTGCTAAAACACGACTCGCCAACTATGAGTGTGATACCAGTTTTATCTGGATGCCAAAAAGTTGACAATTTTAGGAGACAGGTTCTATTTGAATACGAGCTGCTGATGCCTACTCAGAAGGAGAAATATGCACCCCGATAAACCTATAGTGTCTGATTCTTGGCTGGGAAAAGATTCTTTTTGGTGGAAAGGCTTAGGAAGCAATATGGGATAGTTTCAAAGTTCTTTTCAGCATTAAAAACAAAAATTAGTTTCAGTAGTTTTCATAATTGAAAATTTGCCAAGATCTGATGCTTTTGACAATACCTTTCAACATATTTTTGTGTTTATTTCAGTTACTGTAATACAACCTCTTTATATTTTAACCTGACCCGGGATGTTGTGCACATCCATTGAAAGTCTTTATTTTTTGCTTTTTACGTGTCAGCCTCAAACACAAGAACCTGCAAATGTTGAGACGTGGCAAATTACAGGATAGGTGGCGGAACCGGGGGGACCGCATGAGCCGAGGTTCCCCCCACCTATCCAGGGTTGCCTTCCCCCTGCTTTTAAATTTCTAATTTTGCTTAAGTTTCAGTAACACAATTAGTAAGAACAACTAGTTACATTTATGTGCTTAAGTCAGTGCAGCGTAGATAGATAGGGTGTATTGCAAATAGGTGTCGTGTTAAGGGCTTACAAAACGTTGCGTAAAATTGCTTAAACATGCTGACAAAAGTTAAATGACGTCACATTTCAATGCTTGTGACGTCATAGTTGCCAATTCAAACCACCAAAAATTTATATAGTGTTTTAATTGCACTTGTGCCCCCCACTTTGGAAAAGGTTCCGCCACCCATGGTGTTGATTGTTACACCCATGTGATACTGAATAAGAACAAACACTGAAGCAACGCGCCAGAAACTACTGCATTCGGTCATTCTCTTACAAAAGCGTTACGCCTTGGGAGAAAAACAGATTTGTAAAAACATCTGATAATTAAAGTGAGCGGATAACAAAGCTGTAGATGAAGATGCACCTACAGTACTTGAATAAAACCATATAGATTGTTTCCCACCAAAGTATCAAATGTTCTGGCGAATGAGTAACGTAATATTGGCGAACACATACATCACTGGGGATGTAGTTAGGGTTGCCAGATGGCCGGTATTTCACCGGCCTGGCCGGTATTGTATTGCTAATTTAGTGGAGGCCGGTAAAAAGCCGGTATTTTGAAAATCAGTGCTTGAAGCCGGTATTTCGAAAATAAATAATTTGCCTTAACTTCAGAAAGAACTAACGCAGAATTTCTTTAAATTATAATGACGCTAGTAATGAATCTTGCTAGGACATTTCCTTCAGCGAAGTTTATTTGCTTTGACCCAATCCTTGGTGCGATTATCACGTCACACACACCGAAATATAATGAGCCAACCAACATACAGGCAAATTTATTCATTGTGGCTTAACAATACTGATTATTATCTCTCTGTTTTCCCTGTGCCACTTACGAATTACGACACAGCTTAGATCTGGCACTGTTGACCAGGGGCAGATCCAGGGGGGCGATCAACCCCCCTAAAACCTAAAAAAGTCACTTTTTTCACGATGTTTTTTTACAATTCGGAAAACGGCATTCTCGATATAAGGCTATTTGGCCGTTCATTGTTTTGTCACAGCAGTGTTGTGAAGTATGCTTCATCTGTCTTACAGTATTGAACCCGTAATAAGACTTGACTGACAAATTAACTGAAATCTCCCCCCCCAAAATTTACTGGCTAGATCCGCCCCTGCTGTTGACAAACCGGCCGGTATTTTTACAAAACGCATCTGGCAACCCTAGATGTAGTGCAAAATTTAGATAGATTTTGTTGCAGGCAATGCAGAGGCGTTTAATACCAGACTGTGTATATTTGCCAGACATGGGGCGATTACATCACAAATGTAATCGATTACTTGCCACCTTCACGATTACGAATAAACAAAATCACAATGTAATCGATTACGATTACATTGAAAATAATCACGACTACAATCGCGATTACATTTGTCTTGAAACATCTTCAGAACGACAACAATCCCCATTTGCATGGTTTGATGTAAGTATATTTTCAGACAACGTACGATATTAATGAATGCAATAAACGAAATTACTAATCTGTAAGGATCAAGCACCGGAAAAAAATTACAAAAATTGTTTAATGAGATGTTCTTGCAGTCAACAAATCAGTGGCGTAACTAGAGGTTTGAGCTAGACGGGAAACTTAGCTGAAAGAGGCCAACTGGCCTCTGTAAGTGACCTACAAGTCACCACTCAGAAAAAATAACTTGAGAAATAATGTTGAATCCGGGTGTGGATGGCTATACTAAAAACCAAATCAAAGAAAAATCTCCAAAAAATGCAAAAGACTACAACCTACTGAAAACCAAAACAATACTAAAACCGAAATATGAGCTAAGTTGAGGCCTGGTTTTTACATTGAGCTGGCCAATGGAGTCATGTTGCCCCTCATCCCTCTCTTTGGTTACTCAACTGCAACGAACAGTTTAAATATTAATTAAACAAAAATGACCAATGTTTAAAATCTTCGTTACAGTTGATAAACACCAAGGTTTCAAATCTTTCACAGTCAAACGATGTTTATCAGGCTTGAACATTCGTCCAGTAACGCTGATAATTCGTTTATTAATAATTTCAAAATTGCTGACTATTTCTTTTAACTGCGGGTTACAATCGTCTGCAAGCCAGCATAGCACTGTGCAGTTTTTAATTTGAAATGAAATTAACGGTGACGCCAAAATAGCTACGCATCTGTCTATTGGACCAAACGTCAATGGTCAACAAAACCTCACTGGTTTCGTTTAGTTTTTTTAGCAGTATCTGGTGGATCACGGATGACAGGCTAGTTATCTGTGTTGTGGAAAAGTACTTTAGACTAGGGTTAAACTACTTCATTCCTCTGAAAAAAAATCAATTTGCTGCATATAAATTACTGTACTAATAATATACATAGCCTATTCCAGCACTTACATTCATAATTTCACTCTGAATATATATAAATAAAAGCAACACCTCTCCTCGTACTGTCCCGCTATTCTGTTAACC
>JGI24158J21664_10004766_pt1 | contig 17536 bp, 9 predicted proteins | sample Ectturendosymbi3_FD_21664 | JGI IMG/M metagenome (IMG submission 21664)
ATACAAGTATGTACTTTCCACGATGGGTGTAAGCAAGGAATCGATCAGCAAATTTTGAATAGGAAATCGATTTCACGTAAAATTACGCACCCTCAGTCCTTCTTCAAATAGGGAAAATACAATCTATTTTTACCGCGATGTTCACCCACATCCGTTTCCACAACTTCTAAGAAAAGTTTTTGTAATCCCAAGAATCCGAGAAAAATGAAAGACCTTTAGCAGTTGCCTATATACTCGATCACCAACTACACTTTTTTGCACACGTCACATAAGCTCCTGGGATGTTTTTTGGGGGACAAATGCGCAGTGACAGTATGTTTGGAAAGTTCGCGCTCGTTGCGACTGACTTTTAACGGCTGAAACAAGTACGGGGTGCGACAAGCTGCTTCACCATAAGCCATGGCACACGTGAGCTTAACTGAAAACCAGAGCCGTGAACACCGACGTCAAGCGCCATGAATACAGTTCGGGCTACAATGTTAAAAATTAACGAAGGTAACGTGTTAACGTCAGCGCCACAGAAAGTGCTGAAGCCAATCGCTGCTCTTACACCACGCTGTACTTCGGCACGTCACGGCACTGCAAACAGGAACCTCGCGGCAAGGAGTAGTGGCGTATGACATCAACATCTTCAAAAACTGCAGCAACGCTGCAGTGGGCACGTTTTCGTTAGCATGAAACAGTTTGAATCTAATTACTAGCTTACAACGACAGTAAGCTACGCCTGCTGAGAATTCGCACAAACAGCAACATTTCTGGTTCAACCGTTCAACACAACCTTAAATCGTTTCCAACTGCCTGTTTTAGCCAGGCCGTCAAATAAAGGCAAACGCTTTAATGCAATGAGAGGAAAATGGCAAGCTTTCAGTGAGATGGGCGCGTCTACAAGCATTGCACAGTCAGCATCTTGTCTCTCTGCGCCAGCTTTGCTGTCGTCTTGATGTAGAGGAAACAGTGACGACACCAGCACGCTATTTTTAATCGGTCCTCTCACGACCACGCAGAATGGGCATGGTTACAACGGAACAGCAGAGTTACTCTAAGCCGACCAATTTACTGACGGCTGACAGTGTTGTTAACATCGGTCCAATGTGCAGATACCATAACCGATGCCACAGCAATTCACGATTTTTGTTATTCCTTGAGAGGATTTGCACTAAGTTTGATTTTTTTGCAAAGCCATTTTTCATACTTTAACTTGTTTGCAAACGTTCGGAAGAAATTAAAAACTAAGGTTTTAGCAACAGCCTGAGAAAATTTTAAAATACTTTTTGGTTTGATTTGTTTTCTTACAGAACTGGCAGTTACAAATAAAGCCAACCCTCCTTTACGTCAGAGTGGCGAAGATTTTCAAAAACCCGGCGGAGTTAGCATTTTAAAACAATAATTATCTTCTTATCAATGAAATAACGGCGAGTTGACCGCAAAACCATTTTCAATGCCAGCAACAACCTGACGGACGAGTAGGTTTTCGCGATCAAGCACCGCAAAAACCGCTGCTGCCTGACGAGAGGCGGACAGTTCGCTCAGCAAGGACGACTTCCGAACATAACCGTTCACACAGCGTTGAACCAAAAGGGCAAAACGCGAAAAAGCAAATCGATTTGCATGCAAAATCGATATCGTGACATCTTACAGCCAGTAGCAAACGGCCCGCAGTAAGGAGCGCTCGGTGGCATGACAATCGCAGTGAATGTTGTTTCTGTGCACGTCAAAAGGCAGCAACTGTGCATCACAAGCGAAATGCCAGGTCTACGAGCATCGTTTTCGCAAGCACGAAACCTCCACTTGGGTTTTGAGTGTCCTGATCCACGCTGCACTGTGATGCAGATTGCTTGGGCGATTTCCAGCTACTTCATTAATTGCAGCCTCGTAAGTAAACACACCGGCTTAACTAAACCAACGACATGTGTCGGTCATTGTTATCGCAAGAATCGGATAATGGGCAAGACGTAGTGTTTACCTCCGCTCTAAAGCCAAGCCATGGACGAACAGCCTGACAGAGCACCACCGCCATGAAAAAATACTTGGGTAAGCACGCGAAAGAGAACTACTGCCTCTGCTCGAGACGAGACCAACCCACTATGGTAGAATCGCGCACGTGTACACAGGGATGTGGTGCTAACAAAAAAGGTGTAGGAACGCATCCAAAAAAATAGCCATTTTGAAACAACTTCCAACTTATTTTAAAGCAAAACGTGAAAAAGGTGTGGGAACGTGTGTACACTGTTCTATAGGCGCCAGCATTTCTTAACAGATTTTTAGTGACATGAATAGCACGTAAACCGACGACACGTTACAGCTTTTGGACGGATGTGACGTTAAGGATGTGACGTTAAGGATGTGACGTCACGCTTCATGTAAAGGATGTCGATTTAAAAATCTACGACCACAGGAACAAGTGGTGCGGCACAGTCACCTTCATCAGTAGCTATCAAAACGTCAAGATTGGCGCCTTATGCCAAGCCGCAATACGAGTTGCAAACTGACATTCAGTAAGTAAAGTGGTATTTCGACATTGGAACCAACAAAGTGAAACCCTTACCATTCCAGATCTATCGCTTTCATTTACAACACTCTGAATCGCAGTGTTGCCCGTTGAAATTTTCGAAAAGCGAGCTTGCAGTTCATTCAAGCAGCCATTGGCGGCCAATTCATGAAGCGATGGGTGGCAACTTTCAGAATCATTATCTGCATAACGAAACATGAGCTTAGATATCTATACTCACTTCTGACGCTTAACCATGTTTGACAAAACCTACAAACACTATTTCCGAAAAAGTGATGCTCAGTCTAAACTAAGTCACAACATTTAGTGGCAGTCGATTTAAAAAGAGCAACTTACCCATGAAGTAGGCAAAACCAACGTCCGAAGGAAAGCAGTGCTCTGTCAAAAGAATTCAATATGTCAGTTTACGGAAATACAGGCAAATCTCCTATTCGGAAGCAATTATGTTTTTAAGGTATAGAATAATCTACTGTCAACAAAAAAGCAGCAGTGAGAAAGCAAGTAATATTTCATGAAAACAGGAAGCATTATCACGGTGAAGCTAGACTTACCAAACATTTGTGGGCTTGATACGTAGGTACAGCTCAAAAAACCTGGGCTTGGATCGTAACTTCCACAGGTAACCGGACACACCGTGCTGCAAACCGTTGGCTGGGGAGGGCAGCTCGTGTCAAAAAAGGGCGCTGGGGATGCAAACTCGGCATTCCTTGGGGAAACAGAGCTGACCTGCCACATCGACTGCGCAATATTTGGCTCAGAGTAGTTGGTTATATGTCCTTGCGGAGCGGACGACGCTATGGCAGCCATGTACGATGTGGGGTTCTGCGTCTGCATTGCGGGTGCAACACCAACTGGATCGTACAAGTCGACCAAATCTGGCACGCGTTCGGCGTCGTGCATGTAGGAAGGGGGAGACGAGGAAGGGTAATTGGGTACTGGAGGCGAAACAGGATGTTGGTGTGCATGGGAGGAGTTGCCAGGCGGTGGTGGTTCCATCATCTGAATATTACCGGTACAACCGGATGAACCGTACTTAGACGAATAGCTCTGGGTCGAAGCCTGTTGTGGTGTAACTGGTGGACAAGGCAGCTGATTCGGCCTTTCCTGTTGCTGCAACGTCTCCTGCCACATTTTTTGACGCATCTGTTCCAGTTTTTCGCGGACGGTTTTTGGTCGGACACCAGGATAAGCTGCGTGACAATCAAAGCCAGTGAAAAAAATGTATCGAGTGTCAGTACAAGTTTTGACGCATATACTTGTAAACAACTGCCGCGAAACTTACGCTGTGTTCCGTTTCTTGCACTTGCATTCATTTTTCGTTTAGTTGAGGTCTGCCTTGGTTTGCAGTTCCCAGTTTTCGGCAGGAGACAGTTTTCACGCTTGAAACTGCATTATACAACGCGTTGATTAACGAAAACACAGCAAATTATCCACAAAAATTTATTGTGGTACTGTACGAGGAAATCAAATTAAGGAGCAAACCCACTGGACACAAATTTTGTGAAAGTCGCCTCGCCGTTTCCATTGCGTTTCCTTTCGAATGAAACAATCACCTAATTCTTCTATTTTTACCTGGGAAACTCTTGTGTTAGATTCAAGATAACTACCACATGACTGTAGACCTAACTTTTTTGTCAATTCTTCCATAGTTGCTGACATGTTTTTGCCAGGCGGAAGGGCAAAAACAGCTTGAAGTGCATGTCGAGATCTAGGCAATGTACACTGCTAAAAGTGGAAATACCAAACGTTGCGCAAATTACCGTGCAGCAACTTACCTGTTTTTAAGAACAAGCCACACTGGCAATAGAGGAACGAAGTGCACAGCTAACGAAAATGTCGATAATACACGCAGAATATTAAGGTGCTTGTTTTTGAGAACGCTTTCTTACATTTTATACGGAAATACGAAAATCTCTAAACGCCCACTAACAGCTTTAGGGCTGCTGTAAGCTTTTGAGGAATCAGCCCACTGGGCTTTAGTTTCATCTTTTTGCGATGAATTTTTGCGGTGATGTAAACTTGCACACATTCATATTTAAGTAACAAAGGTAGAGGGTTTGAATAGACCAGCAAATTTTTAATAGGGAATCGATTTCACGTAACATTACACATCTTAAGTCCTACAGTCTTATTCAAATAGAATGAATTTTATAAATCTATTTGAATTAGACTGTAGTACTGAAGATGCGTAGTGTCAGGTGAAATCGGTTTCCTAGTAAAAAATTTTGCTAATACACACAAACCCTCCACTTTCGCGGAGCCTAGTTACTTGAATCTCTGATTGCTTCTGTTTTTTTTGTGCAACGAACTAATTAGCACAAGAGTTAACAGTAGGCGATCTAGGCAAGTTATAATGGTATTTATAATGTTATGGAGTATGTTTGTAGGACGCGTTATTGTTACGGCACTTTTAACAAAAATGTTTCAGAACACGGACGTGTAATTTTTTTAAGACTTCATTTGAAAACAAATCGATTTAGCCATAGCAAATAACAATTTTGAGTGTTTCTTCGCCTGGGCTGTATCGCTAAAAACATTTAACATACCGAAAAAATGTGAATACCGTCTTTATTAAATGAAAAGCCGCTTTTGTTAAACCGCGCTCGTATTTAAGCGGAATGACATTGTCAGCTTACTGCATAGTCCCGCAAACAAACGAAATGGTTATGGCAAGGAAAAAACAAAAACTGCCCTTGTGTCTTAGCCATATAAATCGAAAACAAAAACTAAATAATCTGCAGCTTGTAATCGAATAAATATGGTCACGCTTTAGAGGCAAGAGCTATGACAAAGCTATCTTGGATTCTTAGCTTCAAAAAAGTATCGCTGATCTTTGTACCAGAAGAAAACGCTTTGAGTCCTGGAAAGAAGTTGTTCCAGAAGCAAGTTCCTCNACTGCATTATAATTGTATTCAAAATGTAACAACATAATGGAGTTTACCTTAGCTTGTCCGTTTGGTCAGTTGTTGCTCGCTTCTCAATCTTTTGTGAAGTCTTTTTAGTGTTGGTTTTGTCTTCTGTCGGGCTGCTAGGTGAAGGCAAGGATGCAATGAAGTTTTGCAACACCAAGTCTATCTCGTTCTGATCATTTTCTGAATTATCACAGCGGCCAATGCTGGTTGTCTGCTCGCCTAGCAGAGTAGTGCAACTGGCATCTTGTTGCTGAATGTTATATGGAAACGCGTTGAATGGCGCAGTGTTTTCCGCGACCCCAACACCCGCAAAGGTTTTAGAAGCCAAGTCAGAATCAGTGGGACTTTCCAAAAAGTACGGGGTGCTGATTTTCTCCAACGGGTTGGGCGACATTCCATAGCCGGAATCGTCGCTAAACGATGGACTAGGAGCGCTTTCCAGGATACTTTGAAACGGGAAAGATTCCATACTTCTCTACCAGCCGAATTCGCATATACTTAGCAAAACCTCAGCACAGTTTAGGAATACTTTACAAGACCTCACTAAAGTTCAGAAATACTTTATTAAAACGCTACAAAAGAGCAAATAGGTTTACTTTCACTTAAAAGTTTCAAATTCCACAGTAGAAATATTTTTCACTAGTAATATATGTAGGCTAAACACGTTAATGTAAAAAATCTGAGTACCATTTACGCTAGGACACTAAACAATGCAACCGTTATAAGCCTATGCATTTTACAGCAACACAACTGCATATTTGTCGCCTTAACTGCTCCTACTCGAACTAGTTCCTTCACGGACTAGCTCGCCCAACCTTCGTCAGTTCCTAAGCAAGTGATTGAGCCTGAGCAACGCGGAACTTCACAGCTATCAAGCAATCGCTTGAGCACCGCACAAAAAAGGCACTCCTGAGCAATACGCCGCTCAGGTTCTTGAAACGACTCGAAGTGAAGCATGTCTCCATCGAACAGCAAGTCTCCACAGAGGTGACGCAGTCGAATCAATCAACAAATGTTTTCACTAGGAAATCGATTTGACCCATTCCACGCATCTTCAGTCTTCAAAATTGCAAACATAGCTCACAAGTGAAATAGCGAATAACTGAAGCAAGATTTCGAGGCAGCACGCGAATTGTAGCCACAAGGACAAGCTGTTACTATAAGCTGGCCTCAGACGAAAGAGAAAAAGCAAAACTGACGCCAAATCTGTGTTGCCACTTTGTTATGAACAAAAACCCCAGAATGTACCTTGAAAAAAACCCAGAAAATAATAAAAAAAACCCTAGACATACAAAACGTTTAAAAATAGTCAAAACCGAACTTAAATGCATGCTACCAGTACTTGCGCATAAAAAAATCAAATATGTATTATTTGCATCATATTTTTAACAAGTACAAGTCTATTTTTAAACATACTTTACAGGTAGGTTAGCAGCAAATCAATCAAATGTATGAAACTGAAGTAACATAAAAAAGGCTCGTTGGATAGTTTCTCAAAAAAACGTTTTAATATTTTCCTTTACTTTCACTTAAATGCACAAATTGAAACCTGTACATGATACATTCAAGGTCTTACAGCTGTCTTTTCACCCTAACCATTGCAACATTTGACTACAAATTTAACATTCAAAATTTTACATTCATATCACAATGCGCCTGTAAAACAATGAACAGATTCTCAACCACAGCATCTTCAAAACAAAAAAAAACATTCCAAAATCATGCACAAGAAGTCCTTGGAATATCAGCGATAGATAAGAGTGCTGACCTATGCCTCGTCAGTGCTTGATCTGTAAACCATTATTTTTCAAACAATTTCCTAAGCCTAGCCCTACTCGTCTGTCTGGCTACTGCACATGGGCTATTACGCCTGAGAAACTACTGTATTCTTGAATGGAAAATACAGCAATATAACATACATTTCTAAATTTTGACCAGAGTCAAAAAACCCAGATTTTTAATAAAAACCACAGATAAAACATAAAAACTCCAGATCTAGTGAAAAAAACCCTAGCAGTGGCAACACTGCGCCAAATACTAAACGACTAGCTGCAAGTGACGCCTTGCCTCCGTCAAGTTGTCATTTTCGCGAGGCGCTGTGCCAGGTTGTTGCGCCTTTGCGGAAGTGATCCGTAACCAATTTTACGTAGCTCTTGAGCAGCACCCAGTGATCGTAATGATGATATGTTCCCAGTGCGTAGTCACCCTAGTGACGTCAATCAGGACCGTTGCGAGAAATTCGGGACCCGGTGTCAAGCGAAGTTTCTGACTTGCGAAATTTGACTTCGGGCCATGTGCGCATGCACAGAGTAATACTCTACGTATCAAATACGCTGAGAAAACTGATGATTAGGGCTTACTTGGGGTTTGGTGTTTACGTAAGTGTGTCGGGTTAGGGGTCATGTTAGAGTTAGAAAAGGATAAATAATTGAGGTCTAAGACTAAGTCCAATATTTTTCAGTGGTTGTAGTCATTCCCGTACTGTAGATTGTTGTGGGTATCTGACTTCTAACTAAAAACTTTTAATTTACACAACACACAACAAAAAAGTAATCGCCAAACTTTATTCCTTTATTCAGAGAAGCAAAATAAGCAACAAACAATAATAGGTCGAAAATTTGACACCAGAAATAGGACTGCCAGATGCGTTTTGTAAAAATACCGGCCATTTTGTCAACAATGACAGATCTAGGTTGCACTCGTAAGCGCATATTTAATGGCGAGGGATTGTCAAACAACATTTTTTATAAAGAACACTTTTTGACAATGCATTAAATTTTTCGTGTTATTTTGTTTACAATTTCCTGAAGCTCCCACAATGGTTGGTTTAAAAATGTGTATTAACGTACGCTTTGTGAGCACAGTCTATAGCCCTGTGTGACAGTGGCGGATCCAGACCAGGCGTTTGGGAGGGGCAGTCAAATAGGGGGGCACCAAAACGTCTTCACTTGTTAAATACCCCTGGTTCTTTGTGACAATCGTTGGGTATCACATAAACATGTTATCTTTTGTAGGCTAAAAAGGTGACAATTTTGTTGCTCGAACTATACAATCTTTCATGGAATCACAGTAGTTTAAAATCGCTTTAAATCATAATTCACGAAAAGTTTGAAGCGGGTCCAAGAAGATGGGCCCTGTTTTTCACAGGTGGCACATAACTGGGAACATTGTTGGTGTCCCAAAAAGGTTTTACCTAAAAACAAATGTTTGAAAGATATACCCTAAGGCAGTGGTCCCCAACCTTTTTGTAACCACAGACCGGTCAATGCATGACAATTTTACCGCGGCGCGGGAATACTGTATGATGGTTGCTCTTTTTCAGTAGTCGAAATGAAGTTACCATTATGAACCATTAGATAAGGCTGCTACAGTAGTCTGCAGCTTTTCTCTATTTCCAACACTCTCACTTTATGCTCCAGTGCTCTCACTCTATGCACCCAGCAGTGCTTCCACCGGGAAAAATGGACAAATCACCCAGATATCTGCCCTTTCGAAAGGGGAGCAATGGGGCAGATGTGCCTTTTCATAATAGTATCATTGGCAATTTTATTGTCTATCAAGATCGAATTGAAACATTTTTATTGAAGTTATGCGCCCACCCAGAAAATTCGGAATGGTTTTCTGTAATCTCTGTTATTATTTTTGAGGTCAAAATTGTTGCTGAAGAAAAACAAGCATAACAGGCAATGATTTTTTTGTTTTTTATACGTTTCCACAGCGCTCAACTATTTTATTTCCCCCCTGCCCTACCGCTGCTCCAGCGTCCCTGGTTTCATATATTTGAACATTGGACTACCGATGTCAAGAAAAAAATATCAATCCTATTAGTCCAGATTATAAAAAAGATGTGACACTGTTCAAAAAATTAGGGGCAGACGGGATGAGACCCTAAATTCACAAGAAATACCTGCAAACTCAAGCTCTAGTCTCCACGATTAAGTAATTTTCCAATTTATTGTATACTACTATGAACCCTCCCCAAACAAGTTTAAAGGTACCCCCAATGCTGTTGATCAGGCGATGGATCTGCTTCTAGCCAGGCCAACAAACGCAGGTAAGAATCACCTTATAACCAATTTAAAACCGCGAATATCAGCCAACACCACATTTACCACTAAAAAACTAAAATATGCACCAGAAGATTTCTTTCTGCTCAAATTTGCCTTCTTTCTTTCGTTTGAGCGAGTTCTCTTATCCACTGCTTAGCCGCGCTAGATTTCGGGGCAGGTGTTGAGCAGCCATTCAGTTGTCTCATCGTCCAGAACCGTCAGGTCGTACAGTCCGTGGGGAGGTCGAAATTTGTCTGATTTACACCGAATGATTTAACCAATAAGCAACGCATTTTGCTGTTGGTTAAAGATTTCGCTAATCCTGCCAAATTTGTTTTTTCGTGGCCAGCGTGAGCTGTCTACGGGTTTGCAACTGCAAGAAAAGGATCAAAACTATATGGCAGGGAAGCTATTTGCTATCACGGGCCACATATATTGTGAAATGTTGTTGGCGCGTCGTAAAAATGATTAATTTTATCTTAAACTTTTTCCCTTGGCTTCCTAACGAAAATATGGAGAGAAAACTAGGAGAATGAGCGAGAGATACGTTTCTTGACTTATTACGTGTCTGTTTATCACGGAGTTCCATTTTGATGCGATTTGAGTTCTATCTTGGATGACAAAAATTCTAATACACGGGTCATGTTTACACGGTCTGCATTTTTTCCGGGCCGCAGGTTTCCCACCTCTGCCATATGGCGATCAGTCATTGTTTCTAGGCACGTAACCGGGGAGAAAGGCGCCGTACTCCCTCTCAAATGTGACTGCAAATATTGAACCAATGAGCTGAAATTGTCATGACCGCGTAAAGCCTATTCATTCCATCAAGCTGATAGCTGGTATTTTGCCAATATTTTAGTGTTAGAGCTGACTTTTGAGTACTGTGCTTTGTTGAGGAGCGTCGTGCTAACACGTAGTAATTCACTGCCACCCTGCGTTTTCCACATTGGTCTGAGGTGTTGCACAATTGCACTGTTAGGTCACAATGTTCGGTCATGAAACACGCTCAATACATTTTTGTGAGATAGCGGTAAGAACAAGGTGCTTGCTAACATTGCATATATGGCCAAATTTGGTTCGTGCCTCGGACGCCATCTAACCTCGTTACGCCCCTGGTATCATGCAGATCTACTCCGGAATCACCGACTGCACTGCAGGGGCGTAACGAGGGAGGAAAGGGGACATAATTCCCCGCGCGCCGAATCACTATGGGGGCGCCGAATCACTGCGTGGGGCGCCGAAAGTCCCAACAATATCACGAGTGATTTCTTCAATGCCGTACATTTGCTTCCGAAAGACCTCAGGTTCGAACACAAACCCTGTGTCCACTGAATGGATTGTGCTTGTTTGTTCCATAAAATATGTGGTTACCATGACAAAGAAGTTTCCATACAGCTCATCAGATCGACAACCAGACAATATTTCTGAGGGCGGCAACACGGTCCTGCATGAAAATGTATATATCCGAAGAATATATCCACAATAAACGCTAGAAATCCGGGAAATTTAACGAAGAAAACTTCTGAACTACACGAAAGAACAAAAATTCCAAGAAAAGATGGCATTCCCATTTGTTCCAGAGAATAATCTAAGAAAGGCTTTAATTTCTGTTGAAGATCTGAGGCCATCGTACAACTAAAGTTGGCACCACAAAATGTAGATTTTTGAGGGGGCACTACACATAAGAGGGGCATACTTTCACGCTTTTCAGGCAAATGGCCAAATAGGTCACACCCGCGTGGGGCCCCAAAAACTAAGATGGTCTACGGCAGTGGCGTACGCAGAAAATTTTCATAGGGGGGTTTCATTCAGTGGCATATGGTGGTTATTTGTATTTGGTATGGGCTGTTTGTGACGTCACAATTTGAGGTCATATTCATGTTTCCAAACCGACGTTTAGGCGAAGTTTGTTGACACAATATGCATAGCCTATTCTTCCACACGCACTCTCCTTGTTTTATGTGTTATTGTTAGGGCAACCAATTTTTTTACCTAAAAACTGAAAATTTTGACTTTACTATTTATAAATTTTGACTTTATGTTGACCTATAAACTTCCTTCGTTTGCAACTGCAAAATAATTTAGCTTTAGGTTAGCGGGTAGGCGCCTTTTCTTACAAGAGCCATTCTGCTTCATCCTCCAGCACATATGACCGGCGAGGAGTCACAAAATGTTGATTCGGTTCTATTTTTCATGCAACTTCATAGGAGCACACGCTGAATTGCAATCAGCTAAAAATCGTCCAGTAGTCGTGGGGAAAACAACATTATTACGTCAGAAGCGACAGTAAACCCATTATTATTATAGAATTGCAACTAAACATGCAAAAGCGCATCAATATCTGTTGTTGTAGTTTCAATAAAATATCGAACAGAGGAAAAAACTGTGTTGCAAGAAAAGATTGACCTAACGATGAAGTTTGACCTGACAATAAATTTTGACTTTTTTTGACCTACTAACTTGGGCGTTGCTCATGGTATCAGCGTGAAACTTGGTTTGTGGACGTTTCATAGACTTTAAAGAAGGCAGACATGTTTTGACTTTATTGACTTGTGGTTGCCCTAGTAATTGCACTGAATGTGAACTACCAGTGCTCCAAGTTAGGATATCGGCGGAAAATACACTCAACGCTACAACACAGTAGTTCATGACTGCAAAAATATCAGGCTGAGCGTTAAAACAGGGGAGTAAAACACATTCATCACTATGTCAGAGCATTTACTACTACAATTTTTCATTAAGTCGACAAAGCAAAAAAGTATAAACAACAAATAAAACAATTAAGAAAAAAACAATTGAAGCGAAAAGTACGCGGAAACAATTAATCTCCTTTTCGCAGGTAATAAAGTTTTTGTAACAAATCGCACTAAAAGGGGGCTAACCCCAAAGCCCCCTTGCGTACGCCCTTGTCAGATAATATAAAGGTAAATGTTTCGGATAAAGTGAACTATCGCGGATAACAATCTTAAATCTGCGTAGTGGACGAAAGGTCTGCAAAATGTGGTGAGATGGTTTCTGGATGCAGACGATAACCCAGATTCCCACCAAAACCTAATTATTACTTTTTTGGCCCATTTACAATGTTCCTTGAAATTTGCATGCACATTTATTCCGTGGTATTTGCAATAAGTCGACCAATTAACAAGCAAAAACGTATACAAAAACAACTAATCTCCTTTGCGAATGTAATAAAGTTTTTGTAAAATATCAAGCTCAAGTGGGGGGTACGGGATTAACCCCAAAAATCCCCCTTGCGGACGCCCTTGGCCTAGGGCCCCGCGCTCCCTAAATCCGTCCCTGTCTCTGACTGGTTGGCCACTCCTGGTTTAGATGCATCCTAGATGAGGACAACACGTGGATATCCTTGCTTATATAATACGAATAACGAAACAGTCTGTGTAAAAGAAATAAACATGTCCATGCCATGTTGTGGCTTGAAATCAAACTGGTTGTCTCTTGTGGTAAAAAATGGTGAGATGCAGGACGAAATGCAAGCCTAGTGTTCAAACAACTTGGTGATGATGCGGTTAAAAGAGAAACAAGCCTATAGTTCCCAGCAGCACTTACGTTCCCAATCTTGTCTTTACAAATAGATACAATGATAGTTTGCATGCAATCTTGTGGAATTTTTCAATGCATTGAATAGATAGACTACTCAGGTACTGTAATTGCAAACGCTTGAATCAGCATAGAAACGTGTTCAGCAAAAATGCTATCTTTGCCAGCTGCACGATTTAGTGGTAGTGTGTGCAGTAGAGATCAAGTCATTAATCCCTTCAAAAGATTTCTGTGAGTTTGTATTTTTTTTTTCACAAAATTGCCCATTTCACAGCTTTTGATGAGTTCTGTAATGTCGCAGAGTGCTTTTTCCACATTGCAGCAACTACTTCATTTCCCGTTGCACCTCTCGCGGAAAGCCATGATTTTTTCTGATGCTATGCCAGAATTTTTTAGGGAGTTCTACTGTAAAGCTCTCACATATAATGGAATGTGAGCACCATTATATCTAAATCACTGTAAATCCTCTTCAGACAACTTTTGATGACAATTTAAAATGATTTCAAAACAAATGAAACATTGATGTAGATTTCTAGGAATATCGTCATAAGTTTTGTAGTTCGACATTCGTTTCACGAAAATAGTGCTTTTAAAAGAGAAAACAGCTTACAAACCATCAACGTTTCTTCAGCAAACATGAAATCCAATCCAACTCTGGCTATAGCAAAGAAAACCTCACTCCGGATCCTGTAGGAAGCAGCCGGAGTACTGATCCAAAAATTCCAAAATCCAGTCCATGTTCCATGAACAGTACACGCGGCACACCTGTATAACTGTAAACCAGAGATGACCGGCGTCACATTTTCGGACTCCGATACCGGGTCCGAATTTGTTTCCAATTTGAGAATCCGAATCCTGTTCAGATACCGCTAACCATTGATGCAACCGAAATGTAGTGATGTTTGAATTAAGCACAATGACATTTATAAAAACCATGCAGACTCCTGTTATTACTGAAAATAAAAAGCGACACCAGATCGGTTTTTCATAAATTTTTGACTCCAGGTAAGAAAAAAATCCTGCCGGAGTCGACTCCGGCACCCGGTCCGTGGACGCCTCTGGTGTCAAGTTGTCAACCAGGTCTTGGTCACGGAGGTTAGAGTCTCGACTTTTGAATGAACTGCTGCAATTTTTTTTATTTTTTTTCAGTATTTATCTCAGGCTCAAATTCCATATTGCTTGGAATTGGTTTGTTGCTATTAGACTTTGCACAAATAAAAAACAAGAAAACTACACTTAAAGATTTTTTGCTTTGTTCTAAACAAGCTTTTGGGTAACTCTAACTACAGTGGAATTTGCCTCAAAGGGGATTAGAAAAATGACGAATTAGGCGAAGTGACGAATTATGCAAACAGGTAAAAACTCTATCATAGAAGCGCATATATTTTATCATAGTAACTCGTATACATAGTGCTCTTATTTGCAGTGAAATGCAAGTTTATGACGTTATGGTTCAATACAACCAGGGCCCCGACATGGGGAAGTGCCGCCCCGGGGCGAGTCGAAAAGTGCCGCCCCCTTCACAGTCAAAAAGTGCCGCCCCCACACCCAAGCCACAAGTTAAAGCAGAGTCAAGCCTTTCAGGACGGAATTATTTCATAACAGTGCATCATCAGGCTGGATTTAATTTTGAAAATTCCACTGAAGTGAAATTCCAGGACATTTTGCTAGCCGGGAAGGGAAACCGGGACAGAGGTTTAAACCGGGACGTATGGTAAGTCCAACCTTAACCAAAATCTAACACCTAAATATAACTTCAGGTTCATTCGTGAAAGACCATTTACTATTCCTTCTTTTCACCAAAAGTGCCGCCCCCCAAAAAAGTGCCGCCCCGGGGCATTGCCCCTCTCCCTTCCCCTTGTCGGGGCCCTGAATACTACAAACTACTCTATCTGGACTCCATTTAATCTAGCACCTTTTAAATCTTTAACAAACTACAAATATTTCTCACGTTCTCTCAGTGGAGAATGGGTCGCACTTCGCACCTCGTGCACAATTCGATAAACAAATTGCGAGGTGCAACAATTCTCAGATAAAGATTCTTAATTTGTTTGAATTCCCACACGTACTAGCTGCTTAGATATCACAAGCGAAACTGCAAATGACGAATTAGCCGAACAAAACGCTTCTAAGCGACAGAAAGAGGTGACGAATTGAGCAAAGCGATGAATTAGACTATGGTGAATTAGACAAACAGAAATGCACACAAAAGATAGGAATTCTGCCTGGACCGATGAAACAGTAACGAATTAAGCGAATTGTCGAATTAAATGATGACGAAGTAGACGAGTTCTACTGTATTAATAAATTTCAACACCATAGTAACCTTCGGGCTCAGGTCTTCTATTTCTGTTGTGCTTACGCTCACCAGAGGTGGTGGGTGTTAAGCGAAATTTCTGACCGACTATGGTTTGTCGCTATTTTGCTTATCAGACTATCAAAGTAAAAAATAAAGTTTTGCGATTACTTTTTGATGTGTGTTGTGTAAATTAAAAGTTGTTGGTTGTATGCCAGATACCCACAACAAACTATTGCAACCACTAAAAAATATGGGGCTTAGTCTTAGACCTCAATTATTTTTCTTTTTCTAACCCTAACCTGACACACTTACCCAAACACCAAACCCTCAGCCCTAATCATCAGTTTTCTCAGCCTATTTGGTATGTAGGAAGGATACTACGCTACTTTGCGCCAGAGGTGTTCGGACTCAAGTTTTTTCGAGTCCGACTCCAGTCCTGATCCAAGAGGTAGGAATCCTGATCCGAATCCTGTTTGCAATACAACTGCGAAATCCGAATCCTGAAAAAATCCTGTTAACATATTTGTCTAATCAATGTGCAACTATTAAGCAATTTTGTTTCCAAAAGGTAGTGGCTACAGGTCCATCAGTGGACCTTCATATTTGAAAAGTTATTCATCTGTCACCTGTAACGTGACTGTAAATCACCATGAGTGTGTAGTACAGTGCACTAGATTCAGTATAAATCTACTAAACCCTAAAACTAACCCCTAAACCTAAGCCAAAACTATAAATCTGAACACAAACTTTGGAAGCGTTTGAAGAAAGTAAAAAACTGGTCCTTTGACAAGTGCAACCATCATAGACTACTACCAAAATGAAAGCCGCCAAGGTGAGAGTCGAACCGAAAACATTTACACAGCAGACGTAGACGCATTCGCTACATTGCCACAACGGTACTGTTAAAGTGACAAAGTCAGCATTTTATTCTAACCATATCACTCTCAGCGGACCTATAGCCACTTCCTTGCTGAAAGGCAAAGCTTTACCAAACACAGACAAGGAAAAATGAAACCACACAACCAAAAATGACACTAAAAGTCAGATCCAGAAAATGCAGTCAACCATTTTGATGCAATAAACGTGACGCTGAAAGCAGTATTCCCAGTTAAACATCCGATCACAAAACAACTTAAGCTTGCTAGACTCTGACTTGCTACGTCCACTAAAAGGAACTGATGATTAAGCCCTAACCGATAAGCAAATAAGCACTAACTGTTATTGATGCACACTGAAATATATGTTACAACAAAACAAGCACAGCAACACCACATGTCTGACCTCGACAATCACAATTTACAAATGTAATCTGACATCACGTTGCAGTGACCTTGATAGGGGACTGATGGGATGTTACGGTGGTGGACTCATGTCCTGCAGTGCACGACACGTCCGGTGTGACAGCGCCTTTTTCACACATTTGCAATTGATGTGAACTGCATTACATCCTTAAATCTTTGCAAAAATTCTTTTTATGATTGTGTTGACGTCAAATCCCCAGAAAAATGAAATTTGAAAATCCTGATCCGGAAACTTGAATAAAACCGTAGTCCGGGTCCGGTCCGGTTTGTTGAAAATGTGCTGAACCTTGCCGGACTCGAGTCCTGAAGACTGGATCCTGTACACCTCTGCTCTGCGTCAGAGATGAGCGGAGTCACATTTTTCAGACTCTGACTCCGCTTCTTATTCGGACTTTAAGATTCATGCTCCGACTCAAAAAAATTTTCAAACATCAACTCCGACTCCTGTTTACGCTCCGAAGACGTCCAAGTAACTCATATCAAAAAGATAGTGTATATTTCGCCTCATGAGGCAAAATATATGATGTGGCTATTGTGCCTTTGATCCAACACAAATGGTTGAAGTGGTCACGTGAAAAGCACAATACAGAAAGACACAACATGTTGAGGTTTGGCTTTGCCTCTACTTTATGCAACACAGGCAAATAGCCACTAAAACGTTACCTGCACTTATATTAGGCGTTACGTTCAGCTATGTAGGTTATGCATTCAAAACTTGTAATGTGGTTTGAACTTGTCATGTGATCACTTCAAACAATAATTGTGTACAGCTAGTGACAAAATAACTTCAAAACAGTTTTTGCCTCATGAAACAAAGTAGACAAGCTTATCAAATTTACATATTTAAAACGATAGGTTCTACTGTAATTTAAGTTCTAAAATATTAACCGTTGAAACATTAGTTACCA
>JGI24158J21664_10004767_pt1 | contig 17531 bp, 10 predicted proteins | sample Ectturendosymbi3_FD_21664 | JGI IMG/M metagenome (IMG submission 21664)
CGCTAACGATTGGCTTACTGCATGCGATGGCTTTTATGATGCTTCTGCTTGTTGGCTGAGTCATATGAAACAATAAACCATTGACCATTGACCACATGCAGTTGTCGATACGTCGATTTAACCCTGCAGAAATAGTGTCTTTTGCGTTTGCTCACATCTAACTTTTAATACCATTGCTGCGGACTGACACATGCAGTATGTGTGTCACACGAACCAATGCGACGGTGCGGATTGACACGTGTGTGTGTCGTTCGATTAGCATCGCGATAACTTTTTCGTACTATTTTTTTCACAACGAATATTTCTACAAACGTTTTTCATAGCTAGACACAGTAATTAAGAAACTATCATGCAAATTTACCAAAAGTTTACTGCGTTATGAACTTTTGCATCAAAGCACCTTGCTAGGCTTAGGCTGCAAGTCGTTTTCAAAAAAAGTTAGGTGCCAACAGTTGTTGCTTAAAGCACGATGACGTTTTTCGTACTAGTTTGTTTTCAATCAAAATTTACAAGACTGTTCTCCATACGTACATGCATAACCCCTGAAAATGTCAAGTAATTTAAGCAACAACATTTGTAGTTATCAAGTTTGGCATCCCGCAACATTTGCTAGGCTTAGCCTACATCACTTTGCAAAAACACTTTGGTCCAGACAATTGTTGCGTGTAACAGGACAACTTCTTTTGTACTCGTCTTTTTGCAACGAAAAGTTACACAACTGTTCTTCATAAGTATGCGTATCATCCCTGAACGTTTTAGGACAAAATGTCAAGAACGTTCGACGTTAGAGTTTTTGGGATCGGAAACACTCAAGCACGTAGGATACAAAACTTTATCTTATGGCATGGTTGAAGATTTGTTGGGTAACGTACCATAATTTTCTTGAAACTACTTTGTTTCCAACGAAAATTTACAAGAATCATTTGCTTTTTCCAATGTATCTGTCCCGAAAATTTGAATTCAATCCATCCAGAACGCTCGGAAATATATATTTTTGAATCGAGCATCCAAACTCTGCTTCCAGCGCATCGGACTACCTTTTGCTACATGTGCCAAACCACGCCTGATCGCATCCAGGAAGTTGAAGCGTAATACGCCATAACTATTCAAAAATCGAGTTTTTTTGCCACCAGAACTTACCAGAATGTTCTTCTGATTCTCTCCTGAAAATTTGAACTCATTCCAGCGAGAACTTTTCTAGTTATGTATTGGATCGGAACTAGCCAAACGCTTAGGCTACAAAACTTTGTGCATTTTTGTGCGGTTGAGCAGTAGTGCGTAAAACATAGCTTGTTTAATCACAAGAATGTTCTGGTTTTTATGCATCTTTACTGAAAATTTCAACTAATTCTTGCAATCACTTTCCGAGTTACTGATTTTTTATTCGAGCAACCGGACTGCTGTTCACGGTTCAGCGCGCGTGTGTTGCTGCGCGTGGCTAGCAACGTGGAGGATGACAAATGCTTTCATGTGCCCCTCCTTAGCTCTTGCAGCATTTCTTCAAACGCATACCACCAAACCTGTCGCTGCGAGAACAACCGCAATGGGCGCCGTTCATAAAAATTTTTATCGGAAACATTTAGCACAAAAAGCTGGTAAACAAGACATATTTAGCTAAGTCGGTTCTGCACAGATTTCGCTACATCGGCGCAGATTTAGTTCAGTCGGACGATTTAGCTAAATCTGCACAGGTGCTGAAGAACAAACCGTCAACAATTTTGTTCTCCAATGTTCAATCCATCGACCTTTCCATGGACTCCACGTCCTGACGGTTCTGGACGGTGAGACAATCGAGTGGCTGCTCAACACCTGCCCCGAGATTTTGCGTGGCTAAGCAGTGGATGGTAACAACTTGCTCAAACAACAAATAAGCAAGTACCACGCTTTCACGAAAAAGTTGTTGCGTAAAACAATAATTTTCCTTGTTCGTGGTTAATTGCAACCAAATTTTAGAGGAATGTTCCTCTTGATCCACTACACCTCACTGCAAAATTTGAGATCAATCGATTGAGTGCTTTTAAACTCAGAACCGTCGCCAGAAAGTTTACAATAGGGGGCTTTGCGTTTCTGCGGGGGTGGCTTGACACTCTAAAAATTAACAAAAACTCAACTGACATATAGTGTTTCGTGTTTCAATTTGGGGGGCTAAGCTCCCCCGTGGCGACGGGACTGTTTCAACTCATTTGGTTTTGATTCAAGGTATTGTGTAAAACCAACCCAAAGATCGGTCCGCGCAAGCTAATTAAACGTGCGGAATTCACGCCACGCTAAAGATGTTTAGCCAGTTCAGTTGCAGATCTAAGTAAGCCTACTCACATGACGTAATTTTATCAGACGTGGTGGGAGTCACATCTTCAAACTCCGCTTCTTTTCCAAAATTTTTGAATCCGAGTTGGATCCGGGTCCGACTTTTTTAAATTTGAGAATCCGACTCTTATTCAAACTCCGGCAACCCTCGATGCAACCGAATTTTAGTGAGGTTTCAACCGAATTTTAGAGAGGTCATCTTAAATCGATGACATTTATGAAGACCACGCAGACTCCTACTGCCAAATATATTAAATGACTGTGGATCCGCATCCGGTTTTTCACAAATATTTGAGTCCGGCTCCGGTTCAGAAAAAGCAGAATTCTGCTGGAATCCATCTGTCATTTCGTTTATTAGCCACCTTTGCGATCTAGCCCTGATCAGCAATTTTATTGAAAATCATCAATCCGATCCAGTCTTGATCCGCCGATGTATAATAATCTATTTTCTTACGTTTTATGCAAATGATGATAATGCAAGCTTACGGTACTTAACTACTTTTTGAAGGGTTTAATGTACAGCACACACGCCTATATCACTGAAATACCTTCTCACAATACCAAGTGCTGTTTACAAAGCACCTGATGCACACTGCTTTCAAATAATTATCTAGAACAGTTCATAGTTCATAGCAAGTGAAGGAATTTAGGTTACCGTAACTACCGTAAAAGAACCGGTGTGAACCAAAAGCGTGGTACACAGCGAATAAAAGATGTGTGCAAAAAATCTTGTGAAGCTCAAAATGGGTTGAATATTTTGGAATTAAAAGAAAAGTTAGCATTTAACTAAGGTTTACAGCAGCGATAGCGTGACCCGAGTCAATGACTCGATTCGAGTCAAGATTTTTGGTCACTCGGACTTGACTTGAGTCACGTTGAGAACGATGGAGACTCGAAACGACTTGAGTCCCGTTGAGAGCAATGAAGACTTCAGTCGACTTGAGTCACGTCTTTTCCAGAATGACTCGATTCGAGTCACTATGAATGACTCGAGACTCCAGTAATTTTTACAAAATCTCAAGAGTCTCTGATAGACAAAAACAGTTTGCTTGCACACAAAGGAACGAGTATTTTTTGCTACAGTAATGATCAAGATTGGCCCAAATTTTCTTTTTTGACTTTCTGTTTGTGATATGCATGCTACATTTTAAAGATCGAGCGTTTCCAACTTATACAGAGGTGGACCTGAGACTTTGCTTTTCACTGAGGGCCGAGGGGCCAGCAGGGCACAATATATTTACATATCATCATGGTTTAATATAGTATTTGCAAATTGTGATCACGGCAGCCGGCCTCATATTGTTGCTTTGAGTTTCTTCCAGACAACCTGGATTAGGATTAGGATCGGACTGGATTTCACATTGAAAATATTGGACTGTATTAGGATTGCAAACATCTCCGATCCGTTCAACACTGTAACAAACGTGTCTGAAAGTTCTCAGTGTTTTACTTTTATTTGAACAAATGTACAAATCAAGCAAAATATCAGGGTCGTTTCTTTCGTAGTTTCATCAGATACATGTAGAAATCTTTGATAATATGTGTCTTTATAAACATCTTATTTCTGGTGCGTCGTAAGTCCAGCAAACTGTTCCAAAAACATCACAACGAAAAAAGTTTGAGAACCACTGCATTATGCGTTGCTCACTGGCAGAGATGATCACATAATGGATTTTTACTATACCGATCCTTTCCTGTTTTTGAAAAATGATATCTGTATCAGATCTGAATCCTGTTTTGGTTGAAACCATGCTATCCGTATCTGAAAACTATCCGAAGTGTGTTGTGATCCACAACATACAACATACATTTTTGTGCTGTGTCTATTTTGTCTCATGAGGCAAAATAACTGCTGGAGTTATTTTGCCTTTAGATGAACACGATTGTCTGATCAGTTTGGATTGCATGTCCTGCTTAGCTGAACATGACGTCTGTAACAGCTCAGTCCCATGCATGGATGATGGTTGTCATGGTTTCAGGGCTGGCAAGCAGTTAGCAGATTCTTGTTTGCATTAAATGAACTGTAGGCCTACACCAGTGATGTGTCCGAGTTATTTTTGTCAAGTCAGAGTCACAATCCCCTCGAGTCAGACTCATCTAAAATTTTTTCGAGTCCAGTGAGTGTCATGATTTGGTCGAGTCGAGTCAGAGTCGATTCACGAGAACTGTCGAGTCACTTCGAGTCATTAGTGTTCAAGCCCGAGTCAATATCAAGTCACACGAAATTTCACGTTTTTTCTACAACATTTTTTTGCTATGAAATGGCGCCCGATACGTTAGAAAATGGTGCCCTACATGCTATGAAATGGCACCCGATAAGTTAGAAAATTTTGCCCAGTGTTGTTTCAACAAGTTTGAGTGCAGGTTATTTATAACTAAGTTTATTGAGATTGCATTTTACTTGTCTCTTTCACTCTCAGTCATTTCAAAATGTCTAGCCCAACCTTGGTGAAGTGTTGCAGCCTCTCAGTTAGCACTGTGTTGAATGTTCGATTTACCATCAACGGGATGTGCATGATGAGCAACAGAGATGAGCATTGGACATGACTTGGATTGCACTGGATCCGGACTATAGCAAACTTTGTTGAATTTGGATTGGATCCGGCCTGTGAATCACTTCAAAATTTAGGATCCGGACCGCATTTGGACTGAGTTAATGAAAAAGAAATGCGACATTTTTGTTGTGAAAATGCTGCATTTTTCAAATTTTTTGGACTTTATTTGACTTTGCATTTGAGAAAAATTTTGGACTGTGTTGGACTTGGACTAAGTTTTTAAAAAACTGGGCTGGATATGGATCGCAAAATATGACAGTCCGCTCATCTCTGATGAACAACCCATGTGGTGCGAGCAAGCAGATATAAAATGATCACGATGTGGGATCTTCATTGTTGCTTGGTGCAACAGGAAGCTTTGTGCACTTGTTGCTCGGCCTTTCCAGTCAAAACAAAGTGGTACTCTGGCCAGGATGTGAAGGTGGTGCCAAGTGCAACCTTCACAAAAAGAACGTGCAATAGGTGTGGTTCACTGCAAAAACGAGGGGATGTTGTTGGAACCTTTCAGTTGGGGTTGCATTGAAATTGTGGTTTTCATGTGCTCAATACATGAAAATGACCAGATATGAACATGTCTTTGTATCTAAAGCTTGCGACATTTCAATACATTGATGGATTTGGATGTTATCATTTTTGCTTGAATAGAATTGGATTTGATTATTTTCTTTTGAACTTCTTCGGAACTTTCGCTACAGTTTTGCGACTGCAGATTACTGTAACATTCGGTTCAGTTTTGGGACTTCAGGTTACTTTGGACTGCAGGTTAATAGCGGATTGCAGCCACCGAAATGCTGGGAGCCATTTGTTGCAAGCATAATGCTGCGTCGCACTGAGTCAACCAAAGAAAGAATCGAACTGACAATAGTCAGCACAATAGCAATTGAGATTACTCATTTGACCAGCTTCACTCTTCCATTGCTGCTATGAATTCTACGTTTTGTGTGGCATAATCACGTCGTCACCTGGGCTCAGGCTAATAACAGTGGCAGGAATTTGGATTTAAACAAGATTCGGTTTTCGCATTTGTATTATATCTTGCAGTAGAATTTGGTTTGGATTTTAATCTGAAAAACTTAAATCACTTTGTTGGTATCTAGAAAAGGCACAAGCTCGCATTATGAGACCCACTGCCATTATCACGATATGCAAATACTACATTAAACCACGATAAGGTGTCAATATATTGTGTCCCTCCTGACCCCTCACTGAAAGCAAAGTCTCAGGTCTGCTTCTACGAAAGTTGGGGACACGTGATCCTTAAAATGCATCATAGCACAACTGGACAGAAAATTTCCCCCAATCGTGATTATCACTGGAGCAAAAAATATCCTCATTTCTTTGTGTGCAAACGAACTGGGTTTGTCTATCAGGAACTCAGAGATATTGTAAAAATAACTCTGACTCGAGTCATTGACTGTGATACGAGTCGAGTCACTCTGTGAAAAACGTGACTCGAATCGAGTCACCATTTCTTTAACGTGACTCGAGTCGAGTCCGAGTCACCAAAAATCGTGAATCGAGTCGAGTCATTGACTCGAGTCACGCTATCACTGGCCTACACTTAACCCTAACTTTAAGCACTGAACCCCTAAACTTGAAACTTGACCCCACACCTTGACCATAATTCCTGATCCTAAACGCTAACCATGAACACTTAAATCCCTACCAACTCAACTGTCTCTGCACATTGTGCTTGTCACAGGACCAGTGGGTTACAAGCTCCAATACACAGTACTGTGTGTGACTGAGAGAGTTTGTTTTGAAATTAAGGTGGTAATGTAGGAGGGTTTTCTGAATGAAATCAAGCGTTTTTGCAAACGCGAGAGTTGCAGGCTGGTTTGGAAAGGGTGTCTGCAAATACAGTGTAAGTGTTTCTCTTCCACCACTGATTGATGAGATCTTGATTTGCATGTTGTTTAACATGAGTAACAGCTGAGTTGTATTACTTAGCGCACTATTCAACAGCTGATAATAGGTTTGTGGTTAAGGTTTTAACATTAGGGTGATGGTCATTTTTGTGATTACGGTTTGCATTTGCATTACAGTTGGGATTTAACATGAGCAATGAAATAACTCAGCAGTTCTCACGAGTAATGCTACCAACCACCATGTTCAACATGATATTGTGGCTATCTATGCATGTTGTTTGGTGGATGTAGGCCTACCTTATACAGGGTTATACTTTTATTGCACGTAACTTTATAAATACCTCTGATGGCTTTCATGCATATGTTTGTTGCCTATCGACGTATGCNTATCATAATTAATGGGTTGACCAACATGTCTATTAACATTAGTTTGTGATTTGGTGTTCAACTAGACTTTGACTGAAAAATCAATTAAATCTTGGCCATAACCATGTACCTTACAACCATATACTGTATGTATAGTTTACTGTATTTTTCATGTACCCTAACCCTTCGCTTAACTTATTAGGGCCATTCTATCTATTATAATTCAACCATTAATTTGCAAGTTTTCAAACCCATGGTTTTGAATTGTTATAATTTTTAGATTACGTTTCTGCACAAAAGCTCAATCATTGAATCAAAATGCAAAAATTTTTAAATTGGATATGTAGTTTTCAAGTTATAAGGACAAAGGAGTTTGTTTTAAGAAACCACTAGTAGATGGTGGCAGTGGCGGCAAGAAACAAAAAACTGCTGTTTAGTGTTTTGTGATCAATTATTATTCATTGTTAAAGAGATGATTAAACATTTAATTCCACCACTGATTTGAAAATCAGTCAAGAATTTTAAAAATGCAAGTTATTATAATCTATTATATATATCATTACACAAAAAGTTGTATGAGCTTTTCAAAATATTTAATGTCATCCAAAAACTGATTGAGAACCTGTGTGGGCAACGGAACTTTTTTGCATAAATGTTTTCAAAACTTATTCTCAGAAGGTTCATCCATCACATAACAAAAATAATATATGGTGTTTTTTGATTTTTTTTGATTTACTTTCCTATATTTTTACCTTTTCTGGTGTGGATTATTGCATTAGGGAAGTTTGGCAGTAAAATCATACTTTTTAAAGTTAACAGGTAATACAAATAGTTTTCCACATTTTACTAAATCACAAAATGTCAAAAAACAATACTTGATGAAAAGAACAAAAAATAATAATGTTAATAAATTTTACAAGTACATCTCAAGTTGAAGTGTTTATACAAATTTTAATGAAAAAAAAAACAACACAACTGAGCACTGATGCAATGAAGAGAAACCATCAAAAGGATCAAAAAACTACAGCCAGAATGAACTTGCTGCTTGGCATAGCATGAACCTTAAGGAACAAGTATCATACGAAATCCTAGAACATACCATTCAGAGCTTCTGCTTTGCTTTCCAAAAATGGAACTACTGAGGAAAATTCATCTGTTCAATACCTGAACTGGCTTTGTACTAACTGTTCTAAATTTTTGGATCTATTGCATAGACACAATTTCAAATGTTTTTTTTCTTATTTCAAGCACAAATGTCTTTGTTTACTCATGGTTAGTGAGATGTCACTATGATGCTTATCAAGATCTATTCAAGTTCAGGTCGATGCAGATTAAAGAAAAATGGTGCGAACAGAAAATTGTGCCAGCTATGATGTGAGATATTGTTCACTTGTAATCTTTATATTTCCCAGTTTCTCAGTAAAAAGATCACCTTGTGATTTTTGAAAACTGTATTTGTCTAGAGTGGTATTGTCGTAAACAGGGTCTTAAAACAGTGGCTGACTTGACAAAATCAGAAACAGACAGGGCTGGTGCACTATGGAGGTCTAGCTTAGAAGTTCCTAATAAAGAATTCTCCATGGCAACTGTTTGATTACATCATTATGTTTATTATCTCTACAAGAATTCGCATATATGTGACCAGGGCTGCGGCAACATATTTGGTGTTCATGGCCATAAAGAAGCTAAACAAAAAAGTGACTAGTGAAATTAAGCTGAAAATTGCAAGGCTACACAAAACCAAAGTTCCTAATATTATTCCTGGTAAAAACTATGCATCACTTGTTCGAAAAAGCTTGTAACTAAAAGTAAGGCTCTTCACATGCCAATCAGCAGTTTTAATTCATCTGAATCAGAAGATTGTACAACAACAGATTGGAAACAACAAGAAGAAAAATATCAATCAAACGAAGCACTGTTAATGGATTAATGTCTTTTGATTAACCTATGGTAATCTATTGTTGTTATATCTGAAATCCCTGACTGACTGGTATGGTTTCCACCCTTGTCTTTTCAACTTTTTTGGCTATGCTATACAGTATGTGCTCTGCAGGATATATGCAATTGTGTTGCTTCACCGTGCATGGTTCTTGGGTATAACTGTCTTGGGGTATGGGGAGCTGTGTGCATCATTTACTGTGTTGATACATTTTTTTTGCCTTTGTCACATCTCTTGTCTGTTGTGTAGTGTCATGGAAGCTGCATGTTTTTTTGCTTTGCAACCTCCATTGTTTCTAATGTCTTGCTGTGATTTGACTTAGTTTGCTTGTGTCTTTGCTTTTTCTTTTATGTCTATTTTTTCACTTTCTAATTCAACCTTGGCGGAGTTGCAGCAAATAAATTTTTTGTTGGTCACTTTAGCATTCAACATGCAGTATTGTAAAACATTATTAGGGAAATCTGATGTGACTTATTGCAGTAAAAACAAATGTTTATTTTATCAAGGTGGTTCAACTACCGTACTGCATAGCTTAGCTATGACTTCATATGGAAGGCCATCTGTTAGTTCAACATATGTACTTGTACACTGTGCCATATGAATCCCAAACTTCTCATGTCATGGTCTACAGTTTGGATATAGAGCACATGAAGAACTATTCATCCAAAACTAAATCTTGGTTGACACCAGTGAACATGCAGTAGGATTAAAAAATTTAATAGTTGCATGGCAGGAATAAAAAAGTGACCCCCAAAATGTAGCAGAATAGCGTTTATTCCACTTATATATTTGTGTCTGTTATTCGAAATAAAATCTATCCTTGCTGCATTAAAGACGATGTATGTTCGTAGGCAGAATGCAAAACAGTCTGGTGATTTCTGGTGAATAGCCTAGTAGCTGATAAGTGACTTAAGTGACACTCTCAGCACTAGTACAATATACTCGTACTTTGAAATCATACATTGAGCACATGCTTTTTTTGCTATTTTCTACCACTTAGCAACTCCATAACTCACCAGTCAATTGTACATAGAGCTGTTCAGCAGCAAGTTTTGTAATCTGCAATGAAAAAAAGTTTTTGTTTTGGGTTTAAGGGTTTTAATGAGTGATGTCATAAATGGGGTAAGTTTTTGGTCATTTAGGCTCAGGTTACCTCGTCCTGGGCCTAACCTGATCATAGATGGAAGTATTTTGCTCAAGTTTTTATTGGAAACTAAGTAGAATCTGATTCTTTTGAGCCCTTGGTTGACTTTCTAGCATTTTTGGTTCAACTGTTATGGCCTAAAAACAAAAAATAATTATTTAATTGTACGGTTAATTAACTATTTTGTTTTTAATACACAGGGCTGATTAATTTTACTTCTAAAAAATCATCTTGAAATTTATCTGATCATGCACTGAGTATTTAGATTTACTTTGTATTGCTGTTCTCCTGGTTGAAAATGGTAAAGTGCACTTGCTTTTTCATTTCAGGTTAGACATTTCATAAACTGCCATTAAGTGTATGTTGTATTTGTTTTAGTTAAAATGTTTGGTGAACAACTTATTGAAGGTGTTGGAAATGAAGTTACTATTACTTTCAGCATTATTGTTGGAGGAATAGTGCTTATTTTAGTATGGATGTCCACAAGGGTATCAGAAAGATCTTACAATCATTACTTCCATAACCAACGGTGAGATGCAAATTGGAATCTTTCCATTATGTAGTCTAGGTCAAATTTTAGTTCTGCTGTTTTTGTGTATAAATAGATAAGACACTGTAACCAAGATTCAAAGTGTAAATCATAAACCTCACTATCCTAGGCTTACTAGGAAAGAATATAAGTACTTACTGTGAACTTAATTTGTTTTTATTAGCATTATTTAGCCGTTCAATTTGATTGTCTGCAAATGTGCTGAATCTTGATTGTATTCAACAGGTTATACTGGGGGTGGGTAATTAATTTGGGTTGGGGGCCACTTTGAGAAGGCCAAGTTTTGCGGAGAACTGTACCTTCTAATGGATATAGAAGCAAGGTGATAGAAATGGAAGCAATTCTTGGTTGCAGTTAGCCTAGCACTAATATTTACTATGATAAGTTGGAGTAAATTTCAGATTTGAAGATTTTTCCTGAATGCTTCCAGGGGCCACTAAAAATGCTGTGGCGAGCCACATTAGGCCTGTGGACTGCTAATGACTCATCTCTGGGTTATATGATACTGATGATCATTTGNTGTTATAAAATTATTGTGACCTTATTTTATTCAGGTTTCTACTTGATCTTTGAGTGAATGCAGTTAAAAGCTGTGCAGAGTTNTGGCGCTTAAGTTTTCAGTTAGTGTGTTCATAATTAAACTTAAGTTGCCTGTACTATTTTAATGTGGGTTTGCTTGCCATGGCTGCTACACTTAGTAATAATTTTTCGGTTGTTTATGATGATTGAATTCAAAATGTGAAATGCATGACATCTACAGCAAGGATCCCAATATGTTTTACTCAGAACTTCCTCCTAAAAATAATTTGTACTGGCCTTGCAACCCTTGCAATTTATAATCAAGAACTAGCTTTCAAACGTTTAGAAAATACAACAAATATTTTAATATATGAAGAAAATTAAACATATGGACAAAAAAGGATGACACAGATCAACAGTTGAGTATACTGTAAAAACTGACCACTTGATTGAAATATGTACAAAATAACAAAATCAAAAGGCTTCTAAGTTTGTTAATTAATGTATTTCAGTTCAATGACTCTTTTGTTCCTGTTTCTTGCTAATTAGTTTTTTAAATCGTGGAACCATATTGTTGAAAGCAACATGCGTCGTGCATGTCTGTCACTGTGCATTGAAACCATTCCTGGGTTTTATCTTAACTGACATGATGCAGGTTTGTGATGATAGTCAGGAAATCATCAGAAAAGCTATTGTTATTTCCACTTACAATTCCGTAGAGCACGCCTTGGCATCTCCTTAAATAAACAAAGCGCTTTCACGATATGAAAGGCTGTGCAATGACTCCATTCCTCTGCCTTATGATTGATTCACCTCATAACTATGTACTGAAGATGATGAAATGTGGAGTCTTCCTGTACCGTTCATGTACTACGCACAGACTATCCCACAATAGTTCAGAAAAGTAATTATAACGTCACAAAAAATAGTGCCAACTGCCAATATCTGGTTCATGTACGAGCAAAAGCTATTATGAGCTTGTAAACAAGAAGATTGCAATTAATGTACACATGAAAATTTAATATTGGGACACATAGGTTTTGACTAACTGCACATTTTTGTCTATAATCCAATGCCTAAGAAAACAAGAAGTTGTAGAGGAGTAATAAATAGATCAATTTCCTGTTATTAAGACGGATGCTTCTTGCACCTCCTTGAATGTTGTCTTGTACCCTGTTTTTTTTCACTGAGACATTTCAGTCATTTTTTAGCTGAGACATTTTGGTCATTTGCCGTACAGTTTTATCAAATATCACTGTAACAGTGTTCATTAGCCTATATTTTCAAATGTTCTGACTGAAATGACCTAATTTTTTTCAGCCATTTCAAAAACGTTTTGGTCTATGATTAAAAAAAGCCAAGCTTGTACCCCCAGTAGTGCGATCACCCCTGGTTGGGAAGTAATTTATGGATATATGTGGAAGATAAAATAAACCGTGGCTTATTGGTTTATTTTTCCACTTCATGAAGTTTTTTGCTTGACAACATGTTGACCATAGTAGTTGTTAACGTTCTTACGTCAAAACACCCTTGGTTTGCTGGAACAGTTTTTGAGAAGCTTTCAGTAACTGAAGATTTCAGTTAAGATTATATGTTGCACAGTTTGTTTCTCACATCCTGTTAAGTTTTCTTAGCTGGACTCCTGGAAATTTTTCCTTGTAATGAATGAAATATTGGCAGAGAGCGAAACCCATGTTCAAGTATTTGAAAAAAAGCATTTCTTGATCATTTCAGTAAGATCTAGACTTGCGAATTATAGCTTTAAAAGCTCCCAAAGTTTGATATGATAATAAACGCTGCTATTCATCGTCAAGACACCATAAGAGTGACACAGCCGAATCTGAACGCATATTGCTTTGCTCGGAAATCGATTTCGCGACAGCGACACATCTTCCGTCCAGCAAATTTGTAAGCAAAAAATTACAAGTGAAATCCCGAAAAAAGATCAGAGCAAGACCAGAGAAAGTGCGCAGACTACAGTAACAATTCCATAAAGCTACTAACACCAGAGCCAAAAGCCAACTAAATCCAAAATCAAAACGGCTGACGGTGAGCGGCGCAGCGAATGAGTCACCCACTAACATTACAATAAGGAACTCCTCTCCTGCGCGCTGACCGCAGTCGTCAATTACCAAGCTCGTAAGGATGAAGCAGTTCAATAGGACTGCCAATAAAAATTTATTAACTCTTGCTTCAGTACAATTCCAACACTTCTCGAAAGCTGCGTTTGCAGGGATTGCCTCTACGAATCTTAGAGAATAAGACTCCAGGTGCCCGAGGAATCAGCCTGCCACGCATTGCTTTCGTAACTTTGCGACGATTCTGACTGCACGTCTTTTTGTCAAAGCTACCAAACATGTGTTGTTTACATTTGTCACTGACTTTAAAAGGCTGACCAGGCTTTTGTGGTGTTTTGTTTCGGTGCGAATTTTAGAACTAAGTTTTAGAACAGGTATTATTAATTTTTGCTTGTGTGAAGTTTTATTCTAGGCTATTTTTCCACTATTTCGTTTTCGTGAATTGGTTTGTTTTCTCAGTTTATTTAAAAATATTTTTTTTAATTTTTATCCCATGGCTTTCTTCGTAGGTGCACGACTGTCATCTAGACAGTTTTAAGGGATGTTTCAAAAATTTTTCCAAGATGAAAGTGAAAAAAAATAGTGACAGCAATTTTGCGGACAGTACCTTTTCAGCATTGGCTTTGTTTTAGTCATACTTTGGAAACGTTTCGATCAACCACAGGGATTTTTAAGGATTTTTAACCAAAAAGGTCATTTTCAACGGTCTCGCAACGGTAGAATCTCACTTTGCGACCACCACCAAAATAAACTCAAGCTTTGCTTTACTGTCATCTCAAGCTTTGCTTTACTGTCAAGCTTTGCTTTACTGGTATTTAGATAAAATAGTTGCGGTCTCCCAAAACGTTTTAGAAGTCACGAAAGACACACTTAAAAAAATCTTGGTCAACCATTTGTTTGTGTTTCGCGATTCAAGTAAAATGTTGGCTGCTCATCACGACGCATCACTCGACAGCTAATTTTTTGTGATTGGTCGGGGCAAACACACCCAATTTTTTGTGATTGGTCAAACAGGACAAACACACCCGCACCTGAACCGCAGAACGTTCAAGAAGATGGAGGAGAAATGTTTCAATCTGCTGCTGACTTGATTGCCGGAACAGTCGACATGCCAGACAGTGACGCCGCATCTGAAGTAGAAGAAAATGCGAATAGATCTTCGTCTCAGGCCGCAACCAGCAGATCAGAACCATCGGTTGAATCAGATCGCAGTCATGAAAATATCTCCGACGCAGAAATGTCGACGCCGGCGCATATTAGAGGAGACGACCCTCGATATCAAGGTAAGCTTACGCTTGTATTCGCTTTAGCGATGAGTCTTCTTATGCTGAGCCAGGACGTCATTTTTCATGTTATTTCGTTTCATCTCTACCAACTTTACGGTATATAACTTCACTCCTTCATAGCTGTTACTATTTTTTCTATGGGTGACGGGTGTGTGTTTTTGGCGTACGCTTCCATCAAATGCGTTTTGTTCGACAGTTTTATCATTTGGGACCAATGTTCTTTTACGAACTCAAATATATCGAAACAAAGTAGAACAAATCGTTTTACGTGCGTTCGCAGTTTTTTTGTGACGTGATAATTGACGAATCAGTCCGTCATCCCCAAGCAAAGTAGGCGAAAAATCGTCACCGCTGGCGAAATAAGAAACTTCGAGTTTTGCAATCACACTTTAGTTTTCATCTATTAATTTTTTTTTGAAACACTGCAACCGAAACGAACGTACAATGTGCATTTGGCGAAACCAAGTGTGTGAAAAAAGTATTCATTCCACGTGATGCTTTGCTCAGCATGGCGCCAGTTATTGCTGAATTGAATACTGTATGGGTCGTGCAATCCACGCACCTCTACACAAAGCAAATGCTATGGCCAGGCAACTGTTTTCCAATAGCAGTTTACATCACGACCTGGAATCAACCTACCGGTAGTTCCAGTCTGACTATGCTGAACACCGCTCTGATTTTCAGGCATCACATCTGAACTTCTACCTGATCACTTCTACATACGTTTAAAATTCTTGGACGAGTCATCTCGAATCATTCAAATCAAGCCGAGTGACAAGGTCGGGGAGATCCGCAGGTGCGTTGCGTAGGTCCTTTGTAGAAGTTTTCATTCTTGACCTTGCACAACGTGAACTTGATTTGACCTTTCGAAGGAAATATTTTCCCGTTTCAACCGCGAGCCGCTACCGAATGATATTTCGTGGCCAAGTACTGAGGAGCGACGCGTACACGATGGAGCAATATAATGTTCAACGTTGCACAGTAAGTGTGTTGCACAGTAAGTGTGTTGCGCAGTAAGTGTGTTGCACAGTAAGTGTGTTGCACAGTAAGTGTGCTTTTCATTTGATTTACAGTCGATTTTCGCCTTGTCTCACTAATTTATTCAACGCACTGAAACTTAAAAAATGACTTCATATGTCTTTCTATCGATTGGAATCCTTCCCCAGCAAAGAATCAGACACTAAATTCTAACACAGTATATCTTTCTCCTACTAAGTAGGCATCATCAGCTGTGCGAAGTGCCTGAAGTGTAAAGTAGAATTAAACAAATCCCACAAACAGTGTAAAGTTAACAATTAAGAGAATCTAATTGAAAATTTTCAACCCCAACTGCCCACCTTACAAAGGAAAAGGCCTTAGAAGGAACAACTAAGTAAAACAAACTACCACGTGTACAGTGACGCAACAAACAAAATCAACAGTCCAATAGGCCACAGGATGTGTATGTGAAATAACGCTGCTTGCAATGATATACTGACACAGCCACGCGATGGGTGTATGGATGGTCGCGACTGGTCATGACTTCATATGTTTTCTTGTTCACAATGCAACGAATGTGAAACCGCATGACACACGAACTCATACAGCGCTTCATCTGTGAAAGACTTACAATGTTGTGCACTTTGTTAAACTAAAACAGGTGTTCCCAAACTTTTTACGATCTCGTACCACTTGGGCACGCCGTATTTTCAACGCGTACCACTTCTACCAGAACACCTAATTTGATCGAATCTTGATTTATTCAGAAGAATAATATACATTAAAATAATACCACAATAAAATTTAACGAGATTTTTGTTTTTGTTTACCTTCCATCAAATGGTCGATGCGTGGCTTGGCTTTTTAGCTGTCTTCCTGAAAAGTGTTATTCGGCTTTTTTAGACAGTGCTCGGTGTATTTTCTTATAAGTTACCTGGCAACCCATAGCAGAATAAAGTTGCATCATATCTTGCAACCCATAATGCCAAAGGTTCGAGTGAAAATACTGTGGAAGATGAAGATATGGAATTGAGAGCAGTGGTTCTCAACCTGGGGTTCGCGAACCCGCAGGTGTTCACGGGAAGATTTCCAGGGGTACTTGGATGGCAGTTGAGTTTTCATCTATTGCTATTTTTTAATATCCTATACTAGAGGAAAATGCGTGCCAATTGAAAACTCCGTGTAGATTTTGCCTGATCTTGCGTTGTTGTGATGCAAGAATGTGAAATCCACGGCTTTGCCAGCTAACCTGGGGGTTCGGGTTGGTTGTGTTATGACTCGGGGGTACTTAACGGGTAAAAGGTTGAGAATCCTTGCTGTAGAGTGCAGTGGTAATGCTACAACTTTATTCTTCTAAAACGTCCTACGACTAATAAATAATTTTAAATTTCATGTTTTTTAACAATTTGGCTTTTTTACCCTGTTTGGCTTTTTTTGACATGGTTTGACTATTTTTCTCAAAATATGACAGGTTGGGTGCCCGCGAGAATTGGAAGCTTGTCCGCTGGTGTAGGACGCAGGCATCCGGTCACAGTTCGCAAAGCGTCGTTGATGGCAGGGTCAATAAGGCGGGTGTGAGCACTGCGGCACCAGACAGGAGCGCAGTACTCTGCAGTCGAATGGACCAGGGCTCGGGTAGCTGTTCGCAGCGTTGTTGCTCCAACAACCCACTCAGCCTGAGCCAGCAAGCCGCTTCAGGAGTGCGACGCGTGACGTCAGCTTCTTGCGAAGTGACTCGAGGTGTCGGCGATACGTGAGCGATCTGTCCAACGTTACTCCGAGGTATTTGGGTTCGGAGCAAAAGGCCAGGGTTTCGTTGTTGAAATCGACACTGAGCTCAATAAAATCAGCGACCGGGTTGAAGACGCGTGTGGCGGTTAAACACAATGCAGGTGAATCCGTGCTGCGCGCCTTTAACAATACCGGCGACTTTGAAAACGG
>JGI24158J21664_10004769_pt1 | contig 17531 bp, 10 predicted proteins | sample Ectturendosymbi3_FD_21664 | JGI IMG/M metagenome (IMG submission 21664)
TCACATGCATTGTTGTCTTCTACATTTCATTGAAACTAACATATTGTGAATACTGCTCAAAACACGACCCAGCAAAGAGGTAAAACTTCCAGTAACTGACGACCTGTGAGTGTGATACAGCAGTTGAGCATAAGCTATGCACCAATCAGATCAGAACACAAACCGCCAGTCTGCCACCCTCCCTCACCCTCAACCGCCTGAACTAATGACTGACCAATTTATCCAAGAGAATAGACCGAATATATTAATCTAACAATTATCCGTTCAGAGAAAATTTAAATTTAATAAAACTAATTATCCGATTCCTGTAAAAACTGAAATTCTCACTCCTGCTCCAGCTCCGGGTCCGGTTTTCATTCAAAAATCCGACTCCGGGTCCTGCTCCGGCTTCGGCAAAAATCGTAGACTCCTCCGGAGTCCACTCCGGCTCCGTGATCACCTCTGGTAGTCACTGGCGTCGGCGCAGGTACATGGAGGACTCGAGATAAACAGTTTACGTGACGACATAATACTTATTCTCATTGTAAGTTACGTTTGTTGCAGCACAATTACCGGTGGCAGTAGCCAGCATTGTGCAGTGGTGCTGTTTGACTTCTATGTTGCAGCAAGTGAGCGTAGACACTTGGATGCGGTTTAGATTAGTGCTCTTCAAATGGGGAACCTTATAGTTTTTTATTGTCGTTTGGAATAGTCTGCAACACCCAGAGTAATTTGTGTATAACATTTGTTATTGCAGGTAATTTTGATGAAATAATAACAAGAAGCGGGTTGATTCTGTTTATTTTGAGAGACGTATTCGTTAAGACGTATTCCCACAAGCCTGCATAGATGTATTCTAAAAAGCCACGCAACTTTATACGGCATGAAAGGAAGCCTGCATAAGTGTAGTTTGACATTCAGGCACATTGGTCACACTCGCACTAACAATGGATTTTTCAAACTTCTGGAAGCATTGCTATAGACTCACTCATGCTTCTTTTCACAAAGTATAAATGTACGTCACTTACCGCTATCAGCATGTCATTGTCTCGCTGCATTACCTGCCAAGATGTGTGGGTTCAACAGTCTCATGCAACAAAACGCCTGCTACCGTAATATAAATTGAACCTTTACAGATTTGTGGCCATGTTATTGTTACGAAATAAAGACCAACAGTAGGATGATTCCGCTCGCGACTTTCGCAACCCGCTATGTGCATGTGCAGGCAAAGGAGCGGACATGAGTGAACTGCAAGCTCATCACTGCATGACACTATAACTGTGAACCTGACTCTTGTGCAGTGTGAGTTTCATACCAGCAAAAAAAACTTTGAGAAGCAAGGAAAGACTTGCGGATTATTGCTTTAAAATCTTTTTTGGCATGGAAAAACTGAACATTGTTACTTGCGTGAATCTGTGCCCTAGCAATAGAGTAAACTTTATTATTTCTAACTAAAACCAATTTATTTGATTTTCTTTATTGTTTTCGCTTTAATTTACAACCGAATTTGAATTCTGAGTTAAGGCTATTTTTCCAGGCTGTTGAAGCCACCTGATCGCCCGAGACAAAGACCTCGTGACGTGAACAAGAGTACCGTTGTCAAATCGGAGAGCTGTGTGCAGCCGTTTAGCGGTAGGCATCTGCCAGCTTTGTTAACGGTCTAATAGAGTAGTTCTGATTTTGGCTTTATTAATTTATTTTTGCCAATTATTCTTAGCAACAGTACGAAGTTTTTCCGATATTGTTTCAATGACAACTTTCGCTTAGGACTGGGGATGTGTTTAACACGAAACTAGTTTCCTGGTGAAAATAAATTGCGACTGATTCGCTTGACGTGTGGTCACTGCTGTGATTTACTATTTTGCTAGCGGCAAAAAAACTGTCATTGCAAGAATCAAAATCAATCAATCGGAATTAAGATGTCGACTTCTGGTTTTTCCAAAAATATTTGGTTCTTAATCCCAATTTCCAGGCGGGGGGCAACTGCCCCTTTTTCCCCGCTTGCGAACACCCATGCGATCATTGACTATTTTGTATCAGGTTCCATAAACAACGTCAGCTCATCTAATGAAACGAAGAAACGTTTTTGACTAATTGTTAGCATAAATTAATTTTTAGCATCCTTAGCGATGAGTAATGTGCAGTACAAAAATATTTTTGGCGATGATTTTCAATGAAATCGAGTGCCATGTCAACACCTCTTTAGGTCTGGTGGGGGGGTGTATCCCCCCTGTGTCCGCCCCTGATTTTTGCCTTGACAGTTTATTTGCCGGTATGACACTCGCACTGCACACGGACGGGGCTCACTTTTCTGGTTTTGTGCAGTGTGAGCTTGCGGTTCACTCTGTCCACTCTTTTTCCTGCAGACTCAGCAGAGGCAGGTTGTGAACTGCCAAGGGGATTGTTTTATCATTGATTTTTATTGCGTAACAATTACATGGCAACCGATCTTCAATCAAACGATGGTAAAAGGCGTTTTTCTTCATATGACTGCTGAACGCAGATATCTTGGCATGTAATGCAGCGAGATGGTGTCTGCTGATAGCGGAGAGGCACGTATAGTTTCAAACCAGGGGTCGGGAACCTATGGCTCGCGAGCAGGCGCGGATTTACTATTAGGCTAAAAAGGCTTAAGCCTAGGGCCCCGATTTCGGAGGGCCCCAAAATTTTGGGAGCAAGGACAATTTCCAGCATTTCTGTAAGTAATTATATTTATACTTTTGTTTTGGCTCAACGCACATTCTTTACTATACCGCTAACAAAGGATCTCTGTAGAAGAATGAGCGCGGAAGATTGAAGTGAATGACGATGAGCATTCTATTTTTATGGCGTTGAGAATTGGTTATTGTTACGTATATAATGTGTGGAACAAAACGCCTGAATCCATTTTTCAGTTTACACGAGGCCAGTGAGGTACTCAATAAATAGGTAATGTGAGTGTGTTCAGATAACTTCACCGCTGCCTTTTCCGTTACTTTCATTGTGACTGTTTTTGTTCCTTATATCGATGGAATTCAGAACAAAGTAATATGTTTTTGAATTGCAACTACATTTTCAGTGAATGTAACGAGCACGTGTAGTGATAATTTGTGTGACATCAGTCGTCGCAAACCTTCCAGAAGGGCCCCGAATTTAAAATAGCCTAGGGCCCGAAAATGAAAATTCGCCTCTGCTCGCAAGCCAGGTGTGGCTCTTTTGATGACGGCATCTAGTTCGCTTGATATTTTCTTAACACGATTGTTAATTTGTTACGAATGAAATTTCTGTAATTTTCCCTCTACCAGACTACAAATCCATCAGCAACACCATGCACCACCAGAAGTCGCATCAGTGGCGTACGCAGAAGATTTTCATAGGGGGTTTCATTTAGGTGGCTTTCATTGGGGGTTTCATTTAAGGGGTTTCATTTAGTTGGCATGGTGGTCATTTGTTTTTGGTGTGCGCTGTTTGTGACGTCACAATCTGACGTCATATTTATGTTTGAAGAATAACGTTTTGGCGAAATTTGTTGACATAATATGCACATTCTTGTACACGCACTCCTTTTATTTTATATATCATTGCAGTGAATACAAACTATCAGTGCTCCAAGTTAGTATATCGGAGGAAAATAAACTCAAAACTATGACACAGCAGTTCATAACTGCAAAAATATCAGGATGCGCGTAAAAACAGGGAAGTAAAACACGCTCATCACTGCGTTAGAGCAATTTACAACAGCAAAATGAGGCTGCGCTGATGTCTTGTCGAATATGAGCAGTCGAGCATAGAAAGTGTGCGACTGGACTGGCTGGCGCACACCCCGGTTTGCAAGATCGAATCTTGCTCAACCACATAAGAATTGCGAAGGCGCATAAAGTACGCAAGAAACGTTTCAATTTTTCCTTATGTAAAGAAGTCCAACAAACTTTTAGTTTTCCTTTTTCCCTGCTGAGACATTTTCAAATGCCTGAATGCTTCTATGTTAAAAACAGCTGTTTTTGAGCTCGTGCAACAGATCTATCAGGCTACAGATATTGGTAATGTAGACAATGCGGTGAAAAGAAGTAGCCTGCTTTGAAAATTATCGTAATATACCTGGCTATGGCTGCCAACTGAGCGCATTGTCGTAACATGGGGCATTTTCTTTGTGGTGTAGAAACGGTAAAACGTTTCTTGAACGTACATTTGCATTGCATCGTCTGCAACCTGACAAGGATCAGTAAAATGTTGACGAACGTTGCCCTCCCCCATGGAAAAATTTCTACAGACCCCCATGGAATACACGTTTCGTCTAATTTAATTCGATCAAGATTCATCAACTGCTTTCACGGCCTACAACAGGGGGGTACAAAAAGGTACATCATACCCAGGCAGGATAGGTACTGGGGCCCGGGACAATGAAAGTACACACGATATGTTTTTCTGAAATCAAACTCAAAACTACTAGTGTAAATCAGTTGTCAGTATAACAATTAGGCCTAATCTGATCTTAGTATGTTAGCTGTTTTATCTATATTCTTATTACTATTTGGCGAGGGCCCCAGAAGCTAGGGAGGATTGGAATCGGTCTTCACAACTCCTGGTAAAATTTCCCTCAGAGGCTCTGACTATTTCTCCTAACGTACAAGTACTGGGTGCCTGCAAGAAACAATTGATTCCGTTCCTGAACAGATCTCGACTAAACCACTGGTATCAAGTGATGTTAAGAAAATAGTGGTAGAAAATTTGATTTTGTTCATGACCGTAGTCAAGGTCAATTTTTACTGAGGCGAATATGTTAATTACGTCACCGTTTTGGTACGTTGTTAAAGTGGTTTATGGACACATAACATCCTGCCCTCATTTAATCTAGGCTGGTAGTATCTCTGGTGGTTGCAACCAGGGTTGCGGAGTCGGAGGTAAAATATCAACTCCGACCTTTCCAAAATTTCCGGCTCACGACTCCAACTCCTTAATATAAAGGGAGTGGAATTTGGCTGTTAAAATCAATGGGAATCGTGGTGCACAGCAAGAAATTTCTGTTTCAACAAAAATTTCAAAAAAATTGTACCATTACAACAATAATTCCCAATTTAGGAGTGTGATGTAAAAAATGATCCAACTGGACATCCGGAGTCGGAGTCGGACAAAAAAGTCCGACTCCGACTCCCAGTGTTGTTAGGAATCCGACTCCACCCAAAAACGTCCGACTCCTTACGACTCCGACTCCGTAGCTGCTCCGTAGCTGCAGTGCTGCTGTATTTAAAACAGCCACACAATATAATATGATTCCATTTAGCGTTAAAAATTCGTTTGTGGCAGCATTACAGAAAGCTTACCGAGGCGAGTGCCTCATTTGCCTCAATGTAGCTACGGCTTAGCTGTTGATTTTGTTTGATTCTAAGCTAACTAAATCTGATAAGTTGATTGCATTGAAGGATTTTGTGATTTGACTCGGAGTTCGGACTCTAGCCAGGGTCAGCAACTTCCTCTTATTTGAGTCAGAAAACTTCTAAATTATTCAAATTCGATTCGAAAAACTTGTGGCTCAGATTTGCAGAATGTGGTTCAACCTTATCACTGGTTACTTGGACCACCTTCGGCATCCTTTTGAGTACCAACTGTACGGAAGAAAACTTAAAACTGTGAGCATTAATTTTGAAAAGTTGCTCCATGTTCTTCTATATGTATTCGTCGACATGTTTCACTTGCAAAGACCACTGAATAATTTCTGCTACTGTTGCCTTACCTGTATCTGGCATAAGAAGCGTGATGCGTTTTGTTACTGTGACGTGATAAGCTTCCTTCACATGATTTCCGTTCTTGTCATTTTGCACCTGAAACTCAGGTTGTCAATGTGGAGAGGTAAAATTAGAAGTAACGAGAATTTGTAATTTGAACAAACTAGTCTCTGACAAATGAACGTTTTGATGAAAAAAATACAGCTTAATTCTTTGTCGTTGTATACTGTTCTAGTCGGATTCTACAACAGCAAAAACTCGTTATGTATCGACAGTAGTCCGCTTCGTAATGTAGTTTTGTACTTAGACTCGTCGATCAGCAAGCAGTTGTAAACGAAGTTGCTCAGGATTAGTGGATGTCGATTTTCACTCGGATTCAGTTCATTCAGATTTGTATCGGCATTCCTTTGTTAGTGGGAGTGCTAAATACAAAAGGTACCTTTCATTTGTCACCACTGCATTATTGAAAACATTATTTTCCATTTCTTTTATTACTTTTGTGAGGATATAGGCTACCATCAGCAAGCGGGAAGCCGCACTAAAACTTTGTAGGAACAACTAAATATCTAGCTATTCTATTTGGCAAGATAATGAAATGAAATGCAATCGCTTATAGCAGTGCGATTCACACTGTGCAATTCAAAACGTACGTAAATCATGTGAAATATTATAGATGTCGGTATTTAGAACATTGATTCCTTTTGAAGGACAGGGTAGAATGCAGGCCTGTACCCACGGAGGGCATTCGGGGACAGTGCCCCCAAAAATTTATTTTGTGACTCCCACATTTTGTTGTGCCTAGAAAAATTTGTTTTAAACATATAATAAAAACAAAAAATTTGCCCCCATAAAAACGTATTTAGTCCCCCAAACCTTAAAACCTGGTTACGGGCCTGCTAGAATGTTGCCTTTCAACAAATAAAACGAAACTATTCGCTAAGTGAAATAGCTGTATTAGACTCGGTGGGATTGTGAGCTTGTCTGAATCACGATAAAAATAGCTGTGTGAATCAGATAGCATATTTCACGGTGTGGCTAGAGCAGTACTATTTATCAAAAATAACGGAGAGATGCCCTGAAATACTTGACTGCAACGTTTAAAACAGTTCCGTAAATGTCTATCTTATTCGAAGCAGTCCCGTCGCCACGGGGGGACTTTGGTGGGCTTAGCCCCCCCAAACAAAGCTCCAAGACCCCCCAAATTGCAATATGAAATACTATAAATAAATAGAGTTTTTGTGTTCAAGTCCCCCTGCACAAACGTTCAAGCACACCTGAAAAAACGTAAATCCCCCCTATTGAAGACTTTCTGGCGACGGTTCTGATTCGAAGTATGGAGGACAAACGCCTGTCTATATTGTGCTCAGAGTTGTAGGCCTACGTCGGGCCGGATTCGGGCACAAGCTTGTCAAAATGTTTCGAGCCGATTTCGGGCCTTCATACCAAACTTTTTAGTAATGATTTTTTTCTTTCGTGACGTAGATTCCTTGTGCTCACTGCGGTAACTTCTGTCAATGAAGTGATTGTGATTTTATTCAGCTAATTCTGTTTGCAAACACAGCTGCGTTCTTTTGTTCTCTGCTCGTATTAGTGACACACTCTTTTTGAGAAGGCGACAGCGGTGAGGAAATTAGCACGCGATGGCGTTGCGTCGAAAAGATCAATCACTCACGCGATTCTTGACTTGTTTCACAAAGCCTACAAGCCGGCTTTTCATGCCTATAGCGCCATCGTGGATAGTTTTGCAAACGTTTCTTTTTTTCTTTAGAGACATATTCTGCAGTATTATCGATGACTGAATAACTACGTTTGTGCTAGATTATGCCAATGTTTTGGTAAATGTGGTTGCTATTTTGGGTGTGATAAACCGTGCACCTGCAGCTACACTTGTATACTACGTTTGTTACCCCGCGGTTGCGCATATCTTAACTCAATCGGTACATTTGGCTTTCGGGCCTAAATCGGGTTTAAAAAAATGTCGGGCTCGGGCCTGGTTCGGGCTTCAAAATGAGGCCCGTTCACAACTCTGATTGTGCTCAATGTATGAAGAAATATTTATGCTGGACGTGATTAATCAGAATGATGTATTTTTCAAGTGTTTAGCAGATGCGTATAAAGCGAAGCATAGAAAGGATAGTCAGACTAGTGCCCAAGAAAGAAAAATTTACATAGGATCCTTCAGTTTTTGCGATGACGGTATTTGCAATTCAGTGTGCAACATATGACGGGTTTATCAGTTCTCATTTTGTCATAGTAATCACAAATAGAGGCAAAATTACCTCTTTCTTTCCAAACGAATATCTAGCTCTTTTTGTTCGTCGTTTCGAAGTATCGTTGACACCAGTCAAAGACATCAACATTTCTTCGAGGTCTGATTGCGCGTCGGTGAGGTTCGGAATTTCGTAACCTTCGGTCGCCGGTAAATCTGCTTCATTACTTTTACAAAAAGGGGCGCAAGTTTCGAAACCCCTGTCGCACACGTGAGCCCTGGACAAATCAAGCAGGTCCAGATATAAAAAATGAAGCAAAATAAACTATAGGATGTTAATTCTTACCCTGACGAAGATATCTGTTCTTCATATATATAAATATCAAATATTGTAAGACTAAAATGTAGGAGTGCAACTCTTAAAACCTTTATCTGTCAGACATGGGCGTCGGAACGGCGGTGGGGGCGCCTTTGCCCCCTGGGTTTTGGAATTTGACATTTTACTATTAAATTTTTAGCAAAAAATGGTTATTTTCTTAGTTTCGATTTGGTAAAATGAAATTTCACCACTTGTGGCCCCTCTGGAAAGATCGTTTGGGCTACCCATGGAAAAACCGCTATTTCCACCCTGGAAAAAATCCTTCCGACGCCCATGCTGTCAGATGTAAAGTTTAAACGTGTTCACTAATCTTTACAACAGGGAACATCAGACTTAAACGTGATGTTTGAGGGAGGGGACAGTAAAAAAAGACATCTGCTGCAAAAGTTACGCCACTCTTTGGTACCCACAATCAGAAAATAAGCTGCTCACTTGCAGGTTACGAAAATATCTCTTGTAGTTAACAGTCTTGTCCATTCGAACACTCGAAATCCCCATCGACCACTTGTTGAAACACCATTTTCCAGAACACTTGTGAATGCTGGATTTGTCGCACACCTGTTTGTGACGTAATAAGGGGTATGAAATGTACAAATGCAAGACAAATGTATCCTCTATTACAAGAGAGGAAATGTACCCATTCACAATGAAGTCATACAGAGGTGTCTTCTGAGTTGTTGTGTCAGTTGCATAACAGTGATCAAGGACAATTGCTTGATTGCTTTGATCACTGATACCGATGGCAGCCATATCCACGGACACGTAAAGTATTTCCCCTGAACGTAATTTCAGTGAACATGAAAAAAGAGCGTGTAGCAAAATCAGGTTATTTAACTTAATTTCCGGAAAAAGATCGCATTAAACCAGATAGTCAATCTTTCTACACGAATGGCTCTAAACTTGTTAGTTTATCTTATCCTTGATTACTTTGTTTTATTGTTCCGTGCATTACCACCAGGATAAAACCGAGAAATATTAGCAATTAATCTTAGCAAATTAAAGTTATCACACAATTCATACGGCCACAATCGTTTTTTTTAAGGTTTGGCCTTGTTGACCGCTAAGACATTTTGAGAAAGCGCAACTATTTTACTTGATACTAAGAGGGTCGTGTAAAGCAAGGCTTCGTGTGTTTTGATGGTGTTTGTTAAGCGAGGTTCTGCTACATTTTGAGAGGGCCTTTGGAAAAATTTGAGAGACCGTTTCAGTCTCTCAAAACACCTTAAGCAAACACTGGTCACAACGACACTGTAATTTTATCGATGTCATTCGCCATACTTTAAGAAATGAGGCATAATCACACTTCACCAACGCAAGCAGACTTTTTCATATTTGTCTGTACCACTTTCATCAAAAGATACATGTATCAAAAGATACAAGCACATTTTTCAGGCCCGCAACCAGGGGGAAAACCGTGAAATTGCCCTTATCGAAATTTTCAAAAACATGTTTAGTTGTAAGCTGCAACAACAGGTTACAGTCATTTCCCCCCGACCCCCAGAAAATATTTTTAAGACAGAGCGGTTGGTGTTACACAATTGGAAGGAAATGTGTAGTGACCTTTTTAGTCTTTTTTTGAATGTGGCAATGCCCAGTATGTCCCCATTTGGTTCATGTGTTGTTTTCCCACCCAAAACAATCACAACCTTGTGGCGGCATGCCTGAAATATGGTGGACTAAGTAAGCGTGCTGTGAATTGCAAAATCAAAGTTGACTATAAATCTGAAATATAAAACAGGCCACGCAATTCACAGCCCGCTACTGGTATAAATGTTTGCTTAACGCATTGCCGTGTTGTTTGAAGCCAGCCGTTCCGAAATTGTTGTCAGGTTTTGTTTTCGCTTCGGTAAAACCAGCATGATGGTCATTTGTTTTCGCTTCGGTAAAACCAGCATGATGGTCATTTGTTTTCGCTTCGGTAAAACCAGCATGATGGTCATAGTGTGTGCTTGAAACTGCAGTTCGCGTGATTTCTCTAAATCTTGCTTTCGTTTTTTCAACATTTCACCTATAAGCTTTTGCTTGCAGCTTACACGTCCGAAGATGCGTAAATTAAGTGAAACTGGTTTTGTACTAAAACAATTTGCGATTTGACTGCGTCGCCTGTGTGGAGACTTCTTGCTGAAACGTGGATATGTGAAAGTCCGAATCACCGCAAAGTGATGAAACCTCGAAAGCTCAACAACAAACTTTGATCCTTCAATTCTCGGCTATAAATTTGGTCAATAAAATTTAGGTGCCAGTTTCTTAACTTTATGTGGCTGTATGTTTAGCTTCTCCTATTCCGTCAATTTTGCGCAAGGTATTTTCTGACTTGTAGTGCTCCTGGTTGTTGGCTGAGTCATATGAAACAATAAACCATTGTCATATTCAAGATGCGGGCTAAGAAATTTGAAGGGGGGGTAATCTCAAATAGGTCCGCTTGCTGATGGCCCGAATATTTATGTTAGCGCTGTTTTCTAAGCAATCTGACAAATGTCTTTTACTGAGTGAGCAAACTAAGCACTAGAGGTCCGATTCCCTAAAACATAGATGTCAAAATAGCTTTGTAAGTTTACGTAAAAAAGCGCGGTTTGAAGATTATCGTTATCCACTTATCATATGACTTTCAAAAACGCTTGTGCGCTGAAAGAGTTTCAAATAGCGCCCCCAAAAGCACGGTATAAATTGGTAAGTTTTGCCCACATTCACAAAATGTTTGAATATTCACAAGAGCATGCTCAGCATGAAACTTTCTGGAGGTGCTGAGAGGACGGATTTGCAAGTGGCGCTGGGCAGCAAAAGAAGTCCGAAACAATAAGTCCGTTCACGCGCTGCCTAATCTTACCTTGAGCAATCTGAACCGAACCGCGCAGCAACTGACTGGGCTGGAAGGCTGCGTTTCTGTACAAGCCCATGTCGACAACAAACGTTCCAACTGCTGACTGGGTGGCAATGGTTCTGCGATGTACACGGCACGTGGTAGCACAGTAACTGCATTTAACTGAAAAGCAGCTTTTTACTGAAGGCAATCGCCCATACGTTTCACGCAGTAATTAAAAACGTTAAGAAAAGTTTGCAGAAAAGGTAGACATGCCCTTAACAGATGTCAATGGTGTAATTTTACACCTCCAAATGTGATGTGAGGCTTCTGCACGCAAATTCAACAAAATCTTGTCAGCTTTGAGCTGTGGCAGGCCCGTAGCCAGGTTTTAAGGTTTGGTGGGGCAAAATACATTTTTGGGCGCAAGACTTTTGTTTTTATTATTTGTTTGAAATAAATTTTCTGGGAACAACAAAATTTTGGGGGGCACTGCCCCCCGAATGTCCCGTGGCTACGGACCTGTGCTGTGGTAGTTTCTATTCAAGTTCCTTGGGCGCCCAAGAATTGGAGGTTTTGTGAAAGAAAACGCAGGAGGTAAGCGTTAGTGTTGCAGGGCCCAGCGAACAACTGTTTCTTCTAAGTGTGCTTGTGCTGAAAGGTTTATTTTCAAAACACAGTTGCTGAAGTCAGTTGCGAAAAATTGAACCACGTGATCCACCAATTGTACTGTACATGAAAACTTAACTACCAGCATTTGCAGGAATTACTAAAGTTTCTGCCAAACACGAATTGCGCGTTTTTTCGTGACAGTTCTTACAGATACGAAGGCACGCATTTTTAGAAATTTGCACCAAGGATAGTTCTAACTTTCTTACTGCTTGTGACTGACATCTACACTGATTGCTTACGCAAATGCGCATAGGATCTCATGGCCTTAAGATTAAAACAACAAACAAGAAACGCTGCCCCTTATTCAATGTTTTTCTTTGCTTTGTGCTAAAGTTTCACATCAAACTATTTCCTTTGTGTTTCTTTGTTTATTCAATATTTATTTCAGGTATATAGCATTAAAAGTGAGTGGTACGCACACACTGCTTTTTTGCAAATGAACCATAAAGAAGTGGTTTGATGGGAAACTAAATATTTACTTTACTTCAGAGCATGCTTTGCAGAATACCAATGACTATACCTCACAATCGGTCGGATCCCGAATCCCAGATCAGCGGAAATGTTGAGCTGTTTATTGTAAACACATCTCAGATCCAACAGAACAACAGTAGACGAAGCAGAACCTTGAGACTGACGCCACAGAACTTTGTTACGTATTGTGTATTCTTCGCCATTAACCTATAATTTAAACAACCTTCAATCAGCAAATCAGCTTATTTTCGAACAATTTATCAAAGGCTTGCTTTAACAAAAACGATTCTTTAAAGTCCTTCCACTTTTCATATCATTTACGGTCTCATTATCTTATCTTGACAGACATGATGTTAAATTTAACGCAAGTTTTTCTACATTGGACAGCCTAATTTTCGTTTTGTCTTGATAACTCCAATCAGAGACACAGGTTTCCGTACGAATAACTAAAAACTCAACATTTTTATCGTATATTCTGAGATAACGAGAAAATCTTCACGGAAACCCGCATACAGCTGAGATATTGTTTTACTGTCTGGTCAACACTGTCCATTATACAATGTAATATATACTGTAGAACTGAAGAATTTTTAACTGGAGATACGTGCTGTACAACGTTCACTAGAAGATTCAAACACAAATTGGCTGGTAATTTTATTCTAGGGCATTACGCGAAATTTTCAGATGGTATTGACCTTACATAATTTACCGAAAGCCACAAGGTGTGAGCAGTATCTCCAGAATTGCAGTTTTTCATGTTTTTGTAAATTATGCACCAAAAACTGCATATGCCTATCACAAGCAAAGGAAATGACAGTTTTTCAGCAGTCTTCCAAAGCTTTTTTGTGTTCAAAGCAACCAAAACGTTCACTGACAGTGTCGAATAAACAATGTTTTTCCTGCAAAATACGCGCTATATAAAAAAGCGACACCCTACGTTTAATATCGAGCCACAACTTCGGTCGATAGGTGGCGGAACGTTCAGCACATACGCCGATCGGTCGTGGTTGAGCCGAGCGTAGCACAAAGGCGATTCGGTTTTTTGAAAGTGAACAAACGAGGCGTCGTCGATGAGACCCTCGTCTTCGACGATGCGTCGATCGATTTCAACGGTTATTGAGTTGTTTCCACACACGAGAGTAGGTGAAGCTGCAGAAAAACAGCACAAACGTTTTGCTCAATTTCAAGTCCCCACAACAGTATTTATTTGCGGGAGCTGTTCTGCATAGAAATTGATTTCAAACGGTTGAAATGTTAATTTTTTCACTCATAAATCCTCGTTGTTCGGATGACGGTTACAGCTTTGAATTTGCGAATTATCGAATACTAATGTGTTTTTTTCTCTTTTACTCGTGCGCCATTTTTCTTTTTATAAAAGTCATTGAAGAATCAGAAAAATTGACATAACCCAATCTGGCTACTCAACGTTTGTTTGGAATATGAAAGCTTGTCCTGCTGTGATTTAGGAATGGTTTGTAGGGTTAGGTTTGTTTCATTGTTGACATCATTTTTTTCCTCGTAGGAAAATTCTGAACGTACCAAATTATAGCTGTCATCTTAAGGAATTACGACAACAAAAAGCTAGGGTATGATCAACCAAAGAAGACGTTTTGAAAAATGGTTTGTTCCACAATTTCTACAATGCAGTGAGTCTTTCAACCAGATTACGCAGAGTCATGGGCGTCCGCAGAAATGTTTCCAGCATGGGGCAAAGTCGACAGTTTGTTGACAATGCAACGCAAATGGACGTACACAAAAAATGTCCAATGTTACGGCAACAGTTACAGTGCTTTCCCTATGAGGAAATGTTTGTTTTAGTGAGAATGGATATTTTAAGACTGAGTTAGCAGAGTTCTAAATGAATTACAAACTTTGTGAATTATTAGAACAAACACAAAATCTTGCCAAGATACGAACAAAATACACATTTAATTCAAATAGCTTCTCCTTGTTTTCGTGTTTTTCCAATGTTTTGGAGGGTTGCAAGCAGTGGTGCAGGAGGCGGGGGTGCAAGATCATCCCCTAAAGTTTTGATTTGTCGAAAGTCTGGGCTAAATCCCTGAAAATCTGGGCAAAAATGGCGCCCAACGTTTGCAGAAAAACAAATGAAGGCTTTTGTAGAGGTCACACCAAAAAAGGTCTTCAGTTCATGATCTTTGTGGGAGAAAATTTCTAGGCAAAAGTCGCACAACCAGTTTGGGGAAATTCGGGCAAAGATCTTTCACACCCCCAAATTTTGGTTGCTTCTACACCTATGGTTGCAAGTGCGCGATAATGAGATTTTACTGTGCAAATGGTCTGGTGGTAGTGCGCAGTTTCGCACGTAAGAGGCAGGGGCGAGTCCAGCTAGTAACGTTAAGGTGGGATATTTCAGTGGTAGTCAGTTTCATAACGGCTTCGCTACTGTAAGAAGAGATGAAGTATAGTTTACTACACTGCTGTGAGAAAACAATGAACGACAGAATGACCTTATATCGCGAAAAATCAGACAATTCGAACATGACGAAAGTCTTATTCGGAATTGGTTTGGGTATGTTATTTTCCGAATTGTGCAAAATCATGGTGAATAAACTTACTTTCTTATATTTTAGGGTGGGCCATCGCCCCCCCTGAATCCGCCCCTGTTTAGGAGCATTGGTTCTAAAAATGCGCTTTTTGGCAGCAATGCTTCTTCTTCACACATGCTTCTGTCAGGCACGTAACCAGCTTGGGAAACCAAGGCGTACGAAGTGTTTTCTGGGAGGGGCCAAAAATTTTTGAACTATGTCCAATAGTTTTAAATTTTGTCCAACACATTTTTCCAGGAAAGGCGAAAAATCTCCAAGGGGCCTTCTCACCCTGCGCCCCTAACTATGGTCCTGGCTTCTTTACACATGGTACAAACCAGGGGTGGGCAAACTTGTTCAATGGAGGAGTCACTTGCAGAAAACCAAAACCACCGGCGAGCCGCAAAGCCAATTTGTAGTGTCAATACAAATACTGTAAAGAATGCAAGTTTTACATCAAATGATGCAAAGTGATTGTCAGGCTTGTCCATGGGAATGTCATTCCCATGGGAATCCCGTGGGAAACATCCCATGGGCTGGGACAGGCATAAATTGCTCTGGGATGGGAATGGGACACATAAATATGACAGATAAATATACTGGACAGCCATCACCGAGTACCAGTGGCGTAACTAGAAGTTTGAGCCGAGGGCGCAAAGCTGAGCTGAATGTGGCCCACTGGTCACCGTAGGGGGGCCACTAGCCAAAACTCAGAAAAAGGTTGAGAAGTGATAGTGAATCTCTGGATGTCGTGGATGTCCACACTAGATAAAAAAAAACGAAAACACCCCGAAAAACGCAAAAATAACAACAAATTAAAGAATACTAAATATCAAAATGCCAACTGAAGGGAGACCAGTTTTTGCATTTAGCTTGCCAAGGGGGCGGCTCGCCCCCTTGTCCCCCGTCAGCTACGCCACTGCCGACTACATTAACATTGAAGAGATTTACAAGGAATGCAAAGCATGGTTTTAACTCCTGGAAATGCTCAAATCTGGCTTGGAACTCCTCCAATGGTCTTAAAATTTATTTTAGTATTCTTCCACTTTGTGGTCTGCAATTGCCTCTTCGCGAAAAGCATTCATTCTCGTTCTGACATTGGGAAAAGGACAGAATGCTTTTGACAATGCGTGTCTTTGAAAAATTTTAATTTTCTTCAGGGAACTTCAGTAGCCTAACTTGCGATTTATGTTCGCTGTCGTTGTTATCAAATCGCACAGACTCGCTGGTGACCAACTTCACGAACTTGTTTAAATACTTTGATAAAGGAAACAAACAAACGTTGAATATGAAGTAAACAATTCTTTGTCAATTTGAGATATTGCTATTAATCTAGAAGAGCCACACAAAATATGTCGGCGAGCTGCAGTTCGCCCACCATTGATATAAACCCACTTCACTTACCGCTAGCAGCAGTCACTGTCTCGAAGCATTACCTGCCAGGATGTCTGCGTTCAATAGTTACATGCGGCAAAACGCCTACCACCGTAAGTGCATCCTCGAAGATTTGTTGCCATGTTATTGTTACGCAACAAACGCCAATAGTAAAACAATTCGCTCCCGCGTTTCGCAACCAGCCTCTGCAGGCAAAGAAGCAAATTTAATGAACTGCAAACTCATCACTGCATGTTAGGCTACCAGAATAGTGAACCTGACTCTTTTGTAGTGTGAGTGACATATCGGCAAACAAATTGTTATTGCAAGAATTAACCCAGCTGATCAAAATTATACTGCTGATTTCACGTTTTCTACAAATTTTTACTTCTTCGTTCCAATTTCCAGGGGATGCAAATGCCCGTTTTGCCCCCCCCCACTGCGGACGCCCATGCGCAAAGTGTCATTTTGGATATGGATAAAAATGATTAGGATTCAACGCAAAGGCTAAGCACTGCCAAGGCGTCCTTGCAGCACGGATTCTTAATCGGCGGTCCGTGAAAGTGATTTATTGGGTTAATGGGCTTTGCCCTGACATTTTGAAAGGGTTAATAGGTCTTACAAACATTTCGACTACTACTACGATGATTAAGACCTAATTTCAAATATATAATACAACGTTTCTTCTAGATGGGCCCGTAATCTTTGTTAGGATGTACTAGGGTCCGTGACCTACAAATGTTTGAGAAACGCTGCCCTGGATTTCTTTCGACACAAAAGCGGAAATGCTTTCTTCAGCAAAAAAGTCGCTGTTGGACTGCTGGTATTTACCCATATTTGCACAAGAGCACATCATACAACCATGGTCGTCGGCGGTGGCGTACGCAGAAAATTTTCATGGGGGTTTTCATTCAGTGGCATAGGGTAGTCATTGTATTTGGTGTGCGCTGTTTGTGACGTCACAATTTGGCATCATAGTCCTGTTTCCAAACCAACGTTTTGGCGAAGTTCGTTGACATAATATGCACGTTTTTCTATACATCTACTCTCCTTATTTTATGTGTCATTGCACTGAATATAAACTATTAGCCCTCCAAGTTAGGCTATCAGAGAAAAATGCACCCAACGCTACACTACAACAATTCGTAACTGCATAAATATCAGGCGGTGCGTTAAAACAAGGGAGTACAACACACTCATCAATTCGTCAGGGCAATTTACAGCGGAAAAAACGAGGCTGCACTAATATCTTATCGAATACGAGCAGTCGAGCATAAGAGTAAATGCGGGTGGACTGGCTGGCGCGCACCCCGGTTTGAAAAATCGAATCTTGCTAAACTACACAAGAATTGAGAATGCGCATAAAGTACGCAAGAAAACTTTCGATTTTGCTGTTATT
>JGI24158J21664_10004771_pt1 | contig 17528 bp, 13 predicted proteins | sample Ectturendosymbi3_FD_21664 | JGI IMG/M metagenome (IMG submission 21664)
CAAGATAGCAGGACTTTTTTATATTTTTTTCCAAACGAATGAGGCGAAGACGATTTCAAGTTTTCCGGAATGTTAGACCAAATTTTCGGACCAATATACTTTAGAGAAAGCTGACCCAGAGAAGTTTTTATTCTGGGTAAATAATAGTTTTGCAGAGAAGCAAGTCTTGTTTGATATTTGTGGACTGATGCAATTTCAGCAAAGTATTTATCAAAGTTACTAGGTAATCCACCATTATAAAAGGAGTACATGAATTTGGCAACTGACGATTGAAATATATCAGGTATTTCTAAAATTTTGTGCTTGGAATATAGTACAGTTGTTTCAGTTTTGTTATATTCAAGTGTTCTAACAGCTTTATTTTGCAATCTAATTAAAGGGAGTAAAGCATACATCGCAATTATAAGGAACTCACAAATACATTGATGTACTCGAAGATATATACGTGGAAGTTGTAACAAAGTATACCCTTGGTGGCTCTAATACATTTACTGTGTTGAAACACAAACATATAGGGCATAAGCATGATTGACGCGATCACTATTTTTATAATGTAGTGCTGCGATGACTTACCAAATGTCCACATTTAAGAATACATGGGGGGATGGGAGGCTGCGAAGGACCAGGGATCATTTAGGCTGCAGACCTCCCAAAGACGAAGCTACTTTTCGTGAAAAGGGAACAGTTTATAGTAGTAAGTAAACGTCTTTTGCTCTGAGTATAAAGTTTAATATGCGAAATGCAGTTATAGGTTTTATTGAAGCAAGATGCTTTGTAGGCAAGCAAGTCACCAGAAGAAAATGGTTTGTCGTTGTCACATTGAATATTTGCTGTTTTCACATACTTAAAATATTCATGAAAGCTAGAGAGGAAATGGGTCAAAAGTTATGAACTAGTGCAGCATTACAATGGTGTCACGGGATTTTAAACAGGTTGAGAACTAGGNGTGCAAACATACATTACGGAAAAGACTTTACAGCCAACGTCGCGTGTCACGCGTGAAAACGGAAATTTGTTTGCAATTCAGTAGGCTGCTTTACGCTGGTAGACTAAAGGCACCCCACTGCTTCATACAAGGGTTTGTTGCGACCAATTTTAGTGAACACACCAGAAGCCAAACTGAGTATGATATAACAGCGATACTTCTTGATTCGACTGTTTTCATTGTAACAGCGTTAAAATAGTTAGATCGACGCACCTGTTTTATGTACACCAACAAAAAGAACACAAACAATTTGTCTAGTAGCTAAGCAATACATATTTTTTGTATTCCGCTGAAAAAAGTGCCAAGCACTGTTTATTTTTTATTTCTGAAAGAATTTTTGACCAGATTTCTGTTGCACTGACCTTCATCCTTTTAGCACTTGAGTTTGAACGTGCTTTTGGTAAAGCAAATTTTCGGACGTTGATTTGTCTTGTATTATACGAATGAACATGTGTAATGAGTTTAAAATAATTGATAAATGTAGCCGGTAGCTGGGAGTTAGCATACTTGTACAATAATTTGCTCACTTTAAGGTTGTATATATCTTTTAGTTGGAGAATTTTCTGCGTTTTATAAATGGTAGTAAGTTTGTTAGTCACAAGTTCATTTGTGTTTAAACATCACATGAAGCTGCTCTTCCCCAGGCAATAATCCCTTACTGTGCTCGTGAGTTTATTAAGCTGTGATACAACAAAACATACGTAACGCCTGGTTATTAACATAATGTTTAAGTTTATACATTAAACCAACATGTTTGGATATAGTAGAACACAACTGTTTACAATGATCTTTCCACGTCAGTTTTTCATCTACAATTACACCAAGGTATTTGTCAATCAAACTTCTTTCAATACGATTACCGTTTGCGTATATTGCAAAAGATTCTGTGTTTACGTGTTTACTTGTGATTAACACATATTTTGTTTTAGAAATACTCAGCGAGAGTTTGTTTGCGGTTAGCCAATCCACTACCTTTGTCATTTTACGGTTAATCGAGTTTTGTAATTTTCCCAGATTGTTGTCGCTCTGAACTAAAACTGCATCATCAGCAAAAAGCACACTTTTCATGAAACTTGAGTTTGGTAAGTCATTTATAAATAATAAAAAGAACAAAGGGCCTAAAATCGAACCCTGGGGGACCTCAGAAATAATTGACTTTAAGGATGATTTAGTGTTTCCCTCCTGGACAGCGCAACAGTAGCGCAACAACCAATAATTTAAATAAAACTCTATTTAACATTTCAACAAACTACTGCTTTTACCGTCTGTACGTCAGTGAAGATTGAATGCTGATGAATAAAACGGATCTTTCGAAAGTTTGACGTTGCTGGTGATGAATCTTGCTCTCAAAACGCCCAATATATCTTTGTCAAATCATTTTTTGTTCCATTATTTTGTCTTAAAATACTGTATCTCTCACTAAGTTTGGTAAATCAAGTTTCACCGTGATATTTTGAGATTCACGCTTCTTTAATTCCTTGCCAGTGCTTACCCGTACAAGAAATTAATAATGTACATTTTTGGTAGGTGGCCTGGTGTCGCATCAGTTGTTTACAATCACAGCAATATTTCAGGCCAGCCAGTTCGTTTCAACCTAGTTGCACATTAAGCACATTAGACCGCTCTAGTGATGGCAAACACGAATTTATGATTGTATGATGTCGCTACCAACGAGCATTCGTGTGTTTAGAAACAAAGACACGGTGTTCAAATTGGAAAATGATTATCGTTTGTTACGTTGTCCAGCTCTTCCACCTTGCTTCCTCAGCACTGAGTCATGCCGTGACTCAACAATAGTGACACACCGAGTAGTTGTGCATTGAGCAAAGGCTGTCCTCGCCGCCCTGTGTGTAAACTGCAAGTTATTTTTCAGTTTCACCATATCTTCTTTAATCCACTACTGCTCTTCTATATTTACACAACTGGCTCTACTCCAGAAAACATAATTTCTATTGATTTTTACGACAATTGTGTGGAGACGAGTAGACGCTTCTAATAGCGAAAATACTGGCAAACTATGGTCGTACTATATTTGTATATTTAAAAATTCTGAATACATCCTCTCTTTTAACACTTTTCGTTTGGATGTAACCAAAGGACTGCAGGTTGCAAAAGTTGTTTAATGTTGTTGTACAGCAATCAAAACCATGTAAAACTGTTGCTGCTTTTCTGCATGCTTCTACTGGTCGTTACAATTCATAATAACACCTTCCAACAATGATAGCTTTTATTCCGTTTAATATAGGAATAAAATATTTGGAAACACGAAAACGTCGATGCAAACACTCTGCCTCATCAAAGCTATTCAAACCTTCATGCTGCTGTAAACGAATAGTTTCACCTTTTTCAGAAATTTTTTTTTTCATTACTGCACAGTAAATATTTAACCTTTCCACACCATCAAACTTACCAAGTGCAATGCAGAAATGTGTAGCATTTACAATGGCGTTCACGCTGCACTTAGGTAAAGGTTAAGAATGGGTATGACACAAAATCTTTTTTCATTTTGTTTCCTTTTTTCTGAAATAAGCCTATAGCATACTAAAATTGGCAGCAATAGATACCACTGAATTAATTAACTATGCAGTTTAATGAGCCACATGCTCTTTGTCATGACAGTTGAATATTATTACAATACCAACAGTGCTTTGAAAATAAATAGATACGTAACACAAGCATGATACTATCAAATCAATGATGGTGACACCAGTTTTTATAGCACCGTAAATTTGTAAAACTCTTAGTTGTTCGTGCTGCACAAGCTATGTTTTTTCTGTTGCCATTGCGCCGCAAAAGTAGCATAATTAATCTCTTCATTTTGATTGTCTGCCCTGCTATAACAGCAACTATTTTACACAAGCGCTGCTCCATACTAGGCTACAAGGACAACGGAAGGGGGGCTTGCCCCCTGGATTTTAAAATTTGATCAATTTTCCCATTAAATTTTTAGCAAAAAAAGGTTTTTGTTTTACTTTCGAGTGGTAAAATGAATTTTCACCATTTGTGGCCACCCCCTGGAAAAATTATTGCCCCCCCGAAAAAAATCCTTCCAACGCCCATACTGAACTATATGATCTGTCAAGCCAACAATTTTCAGATGTGTTTAAACGTTTTCAGCTGTACCAACGTGATATAGCTGCAATTCTCCTAACAAAGTTTGACTTGTTCATATTTGTCATGGCAACCGGCTTCGTGGCCTAGGCAACTGAGCGCGTGCCACACATGGTGGTAAGCTGGTTTCGAATCCTGGTCGGATTATACCGAAGACTTGAAAAACGGTAGGCGTACTTCCGTCTTGTCCAACCTCGTGCTCGGGAATGGATGGGTGCAAGGGAAAACTTCACGAGCGGTGTGCCATTGACTTACTCTCAGTGCAGCATTCACATTCACTGCGAAAGTAATCGCGATCCCCACGGAACAGAGTAAGCGGAGATGGGTGCCTGACCGTGGCGTATCTAGGTAGGGTATGGCACGGGCCGCGGAAATGCTTGGCAAAAATAAAATTTGTTATTTACAGTTTCTTGAACCTCTATCTTGCACCCCATTACGACCATTAATCACAAAGCTGCATCAGCACAGCGCCCTTATCTAATGCATTACGTCGGGTCTGTTGCGTCAGTACCACCAACTATTGTATTATGACAATGTGGTATTGTGACACAACACGACGGTCAGACATTGTGACAAAACAAGAACGCTCGCTTGCCAAATCTACAAGACCGCGTCCTTTTGACGCTTTAAGAAAGTTTAAGGAAGTCCGTGCTGCTGCGTTTCAGGCAAGGGGATGTTAGTCAGAATCTGGTTGGGACTAGCTTAAGTCAGTGGCTTTGAGAATCTGACATTTACGCATGTAAATGCTGTTGAACTCCTAACATTTACAAATTACTGCTGCAGCCCACTCGGACTTCAAGAAATTTCTTCGATGGCCACTAGTCGATAACAAGCTAAACACAATTCTCTAGTCCACAGACTAAGGAAGAGAACCTTAGTCCTCGAGACATCAGCCCTTATTATCGTTACCGTAGCAACTGAGAAAAAATGGCAATTCATGAAAGCAGAGATTTGTTAGTCTTGTTTAGAGCTACCCTTTTTTTCCAAATTTGGCTTTCTGTTCGATGTCCAAACCCTTTGTTGCGGTGCTGACTGTGAAAAACTAAAATATATGTGTTAGAAATAAGTAGCTTCGTACAGTTCAGACGTAGATGGCAAGTAATTATACGAGGAGATTCTAGATTGCAAAATGCAGTATCAGGTCGTGCAATCTAACATTTTCGCGTCCTGAAGACCTCCTGACATTCATAGTTGAATATGGTGATGAAACGTATTTTCAAATCTTCGAATTGCTTTGCAAATAATGCTGACCATGACCATGGCAGCATCTATTGGAAGCTGAGAGAAACTGATTCTTCCATACGTCCGACAGGCCTGTCGCCAGAATTTCGCAACAGGAGGGGGGGATACATTTTTAAAATACAATATTGGATGTATGCAGAAACGCAGAAACCGGGGGGCCAAACATGAAATGGGGGGCACGCATTTTAAATAGGGGGGCCGGGTACCGCTGCCCCCTCCCGCTGGCCACGACCCTGACCTCCGAACCTCAGGATAGGTTGTGTTACCTAGCTTTGATGATTAGAGATCGGGACGAAACAGAGAAAGCTGACTTTGATGAAATCATAGACGAGTTTGCTTCAATAAAGGCTCGGAAAGTGTTGTTTTAATGCGTGTGTTGTAGTATTTAAACAAGAAAAGACTGGATATATTAATGTTTAAATGGAATTGTGTCTTTCGAACACAAGCAATACATGTACTTAGTGTACCATCGAAATTGAATGTGTTTTTCAAATTACGGTTTGCAGTTGCAATACCTTGTGGGATTTTTTGTAAGATTTAGAATTTCGTCAGCCAGTACTATATATAAATTATGATAACGTTATTACTTGAATGTTTTGATATTCTTTATAATTTACATAAATGAATACAGAAGAAATGTTATGGTCCTTAAGGATAATTCATATTTTATTTGCTGAAATGTTGTAATAAAAAATTAATACATATTTTCTGTTTGAAAACATTTATTTTCTTCATGGTTTATCTTTCGTAAAAGTTGTGCCTATATCTTGCATTTAATTTATTAAAAAGGGCGCACATTTAAACTTTGCCATGGGCGCCATTTTGCATAGATACGCCACTGGTGTCCGAAGACCACACGTGACACTCCAAAGCGAGTATAATGAAGTTATCTTTTCTAGTGATCACGGCAAAACGAAAACTAAGTACAGAACAGATTACACTGGATTCAAATTCAAGCAGACCAGTTTATTTTCATCACTAGGGTAGAGCGCAGATTGGGATGAATTGCAACTTAATGTTAATGAGTTTTTGTTGCTGTGTAATTAACATTTATCCCAAACATTTTTACTACTGTAAATCTAACAAAATATTAAGCCACCCCAATTTTGTCAATTGTCAAAAAATCATCTGCGCCTCTCTGGACATAACTTTGGAAGCATTGTTCAAGCCATCGGCGTCCGCAGGGGGGCAAAGCGGCATTTGCCCCCACGGAAATTGGGACTGAGAATCAAAAATTTCTAAAAAGCCTGAAGTTAGCAGCTAAGTTCCGATTGAATTGATTTAGTTGCTGCAATCACAGTTTATTTGGCGTTATGACACTGACACTGCGCAAGAGCCACGTTCACTTTTCTGGTGTCATACAATGATGAGCTTGCAGTACACTCATGTCCGCTCCTTTGCCTGCAGAGGCAGGTTCGGTGACTTGCTAGCGGATTGTTCTATTTTTGGTGTTTATTGCGTAACAGCGACACGGCAAAAATTTTCAAACGTTTAAGTTACATTTGTAGGTGTTTTTCCGCGTGTGACCAAGACTCCCACTGCGTTTTTTTCGACCCACATCTGCTTTTTTAGTGGACCTGGGTGTCTGTAGGTTCAATTATGAAAAGCGCGTTAAATCTGTGCTTTTTGAAGTGATAAATTCATCAGCAATTTCGGTGTGCTCCATAATATAATGATAAGTTTATATTCAACTGTTACTATTTGGGCTGCAGAAGAAAATTCGGAAGAGGAAGTATGATTAAATTAGCATGGGTGTCCGCAAGCGATAAAAACGGCATTTACCCACCCCTCTGGAAATTGCAATTAGGGACCAAAATTTTCTGGAAAACCTTAAGTCAGCAGCTTAATTCCGATTAATTGATTTAAAAATTATTGCAATGACAGTTCATTTGCCCGGATGACACTCACACTGCACAAGATCCAGGTTCACAGTTATTGTGTCATGCAGTGATAACAAGCGTGCGGTTCGCTCATGTCCCCTCCCGTACCTGCAGAGGCGGGTTGCGAAACTTGCGAGCAGATTGTTCTACTGTTGGTCTTTATTGTGTAACAATAGCATGGCAACAAATCCTCAAAGGTTTTATGTCACGGTAGCAGGCGTTTTGTTGCACTGTTCAACGCAGACTTGGCAGGTAATGCAAGCCACGTACATTCAGTGGCAATTCTGGAATGAAAAAAGTGGGGAGGGGCACTGCGGGGCCAAGGAAAAAGTAGGGGGGGCAACACAAATATCTATCTTGCATGGTGATTTTTCATTGTTTTGAAGATTAAGTTACTATGATTAACCTTATCAAACCCAACATAGGCTTGTGAATATCATTAGTAAGATGAACTAGCGTTATTATTCACTAGAGACATCTAAACGCCACTGTAGATGCAATCACGCACGTGTACTGCTATCACACACGTGTACTAAATTAGATACAATTAGATACTTCGAAAATTCTATGCTGACCATGCAACTTCCACAGCACTGCACATGTAAATCGAAATACCGTTTTCCGTTCACAATTTTGCCGGCCTCACATGAATGAAAGCAGCTTTAGAGAGTGAATACAATTCACATGAAAGCGAAATGGTTCCAACCACGAATTCCATCATGAAACAGAGACCAGTAGGCTGTTGATAGCCAACTAGTTTTGTCAAAATATTCTTATTACAAAGCACATAAAAATTAACCATCTTCCAACGGTTTGGTGACTACTGATTAATCCTTTTTCGTGGTAGCTTATGGACATTTTGTGATTGTGGTATAACCACAACAATGTTATGCAACTACTATTACGAGTGTGCAGCGTGGATAGGGTGAAGACTATTCAATGCAGTCTGCAGTTAACAGCAGTGAGGTTTCGGCACCAGTTGCATCTAAGTAGCATAGCAGCGCCGCAGATAGGTGTGCATCGGCGTGTACCTGACAGCAAGATGTAACAGCAGGCGTAAAACGTATTTAGTTGAATATTCCCAACAAAGTCGTTCATTTTATAATTAACACTGAATTTTCCTCTGACTGATTATCAAAAGCTGAGTTTTCAACCCTGCGTTGATTTATGACTGTCTTGTCATACGCGAAACACGCACTACCTCTCGACCATGGTTTCTTAACCTGGGGTGCTAGCACCCGCAGAGGGTGCTGAAATCAATTTCAGGGGGTGCTGGGGAAGGTCACATGTGTGGCGGTCAAAGGTGAAAGGAATACGTTTGGACAAAAGTGTTGGCCAATGCTAGGGGGTGCTGGACTGCTTAGGCGTGACCAAAAGGGGTGCTGAGGTAGAAAAAGGTTAAGAAACGCTCCTCTAAACCACTGATGATTCAGACAAATAGACAATGAGCAACATGATTCTCACAGATTCCTGCACAGGCTACGTTAGAGTTTTATATTATTATCAACTCAATGTAACTTAATCCTTCGATTGTCATGTCGACTGTCAAATTCATCAATGAAAGAAATCATCTAAATTTATTTTTTCAGCTCGTACCCTTTCAACTGAAAGTAGATCAACGTTACCCAATCTTTCACTGGTCATAGAATTTCTGGGAAATTTTTTCAGTAATTTCATTTTTGAAAAACTTCTCTCGCGTGAAGCACTGGTGATGGGAAGAGTTACAGCAACCAGTAACAACGCAACGCAGCTTTTCAAGTAGCTATAAAAGATAAAAATTATTCGAGCGATATAGGCAGTTTCAACGCCTTCCGAAGCAAATTCTTTGCCAAAGTTATTTCAAATTTTAAATCATTTTCACTAAATGAATATGATCTGCGAATTCTTTCAAGTGTTTTTCTGATAGAAATATTTGACCTCCTGGTAAAGAGCTGAAATAGCCTACGCGAAAAATTGCTTCTGAATCATTACAGAAAATCCGTCCAAAATTTTGAGGTTGCAGGACATGTGTGGGTAGAGTTAAAACTGGTTACGAACCATTTACGTAAGATGTTTCGAAGTCATACGCAAAGCAGCAGAACGCAATATTGCAGCCAGGATAAATTGAGATAAATTAACTGAAACCAATTCTTAATGCTTTCACAAACATTTACTACTGGGACAAGCAACAATCTGCTGACAGTTGTATTATCCAGTTCCATCTCACACTGAAATGCACGAAAGATCAATCTTCCCATTTCTGCGCCTGTTTCTTAGTTTCGAACTGAATTTTTCCACACCACGATCGCGGTCTGACCAAATTTCACGCAGGATGCGAGCATCTACTACAGTACTGGTGTGTGTCGTCATAAACAACTCTAGCTACCCGACCATCAAAAACAACAACACAGCTCATCATGCATTTGGGAAATATTGAATGCAGGCAAGAGGGTTACTAAATTATCGTTTAAAACATTGCTGGCCGGAAGTTATCTGCTGCACATGTCTAGGGTTGTCAGATGGCCGGTATTTCACTGGCCTTGCCGGTATTTTACTGCTAATTTAGCAGAGGCCGGTATTGTGAACATAAAATCATTTGCCGCAACTCAAAAGGAACTAACGCTGAATTTCTGAAATGATAATGAATTTTGTAGTGAATCTTGTCAGGACAGTTTCTTCAGCGAAGTTTATTTGCTGCTATTGACGCAGTCCTTGGTGCGATTGACACGTCACACACACACCGAAATGTAACGAATCAGCCAAAATATAGCAAATTGTTAAATTGTGGCTTGACAATACTGAATGTCTCTGTTTTCCCTGTGCTGCTTACGAATTACGACACAGCTCAGGTCTGGCGCTGTTGACAAAATGGCCGGTGTTTTTGCAAAATGCATTTGGCAACCGTGCATATGTCAACCAAACGAACATAAACGGGAAATTAAGAAAAAACTGGGGGGGCCAAACGGGGGGCCAAGCAAAAACCTGGGAGAACCATGGCCCACCCAGGCCCCCTCCCCTTAGAATCGCCACTGCGTACATTTATACTGTGCGAAAAAAAACATGAAAGAATCTGTAGCAATGCTTCCACAAGTTCGAAAAATCAATTGTTGGTTCGAGTGTGACCGATGTGCCTGAGTGTCAAAATACACTTACTCAGGCTTCTTTTCCACACAGTATGAAATTACGCGGCTTGCTAGAATACGTCTGTGCAGGCTTGTGGGAATACATCTTAATCGGTTTGGTTCCGACACCTGAGTTAATACTGAGTGCAAAGCTGTATTTGCTGTAGCGAGTTTTCATAATACATATTCTGAATTTGTAAAGCCTGCGTGGTGTTCTAATTCTAGTAAGTTGTCCGCAGTTGTGTCAACATACAGATCTACTTCTCCCGTTGTCCGGTTTGTGCATGATGAGCGTTCACCGTTAAAAAATTAGCAAAGTCAACCAACGCTTTATTGATTGCTTTGGACGAGATCCCAGACATTTGCAGCTCTTGTTTCTAAGTGACGCAGAAAGTCTTTCTAGCAGATCCAGCAATCAGGGTGAGGTCAACCGGGAAATTGCCCCCACCCCGAATTTTCAAAGACATGTTCGGTTGTTAGGTACAGCATCAAGCTACAACAATATGGCGCCCCTCGAAAATTATGTCTGGGTGTGGCTCTGCTTGCTAGGTAAAATAAAGCCATAATTTGTGGTTTCGTTGCAGGCAATGGCATTACTTACTTAAAAGAAGTACCCTGCGTTGACATTCTGCAGATAACGTATTGTGTAAATTGTAAATTATCACAATATACCTTGCTATTTCTGCCAACGAAGCGCATTTTTTGTAACTGTTACTGCAACGTGGAGCATTTTCGTTGCGGTGTAGAAAGGGTAAAGCTTTGTGTGAACGTCCATTTACATTGCATCGTCAGTAGCTTGAAAATGATAAGCAAAATTTCGACGCTGCCCCCCACTGGAAAAATTTCTGCGGACGCCCATGGTTCAAGCCCACATTTTCCAGTACCTAGCAACTCTTGCTCTTGCTGAAGAGCAAAATCATGAAATCGTGTATAACTCTTGAATAAACAAAGGATGCATGTTTACAGTAGGCTATAAGACTTTATTATAGAAAATCGAGGAAAGACTTGTTTCCAAAACGTTTTGTTGTCATTAGGAGTGTTGCGCTCTGAAAGGTTCAGGAATCACGGAAGCTATGGAAATGCTAGCAACATTTATGAGAAGACGCGCCAACGCAACGACGGACAAAGGTTCACCTAAAATCCAGACCTATAGCGCATAAGAAGCCTATGATGCCGAGAAATATCCAACGGTTGTTCTTTCGATTGCCAAGGCCGCTCTTGAAGCCTTCTCATTTGTCATGAAGGACATTCCCATCGAACTTCGCCACAGACGAGGACAACTTGCACAGGAACAAATTCAAGCAGTGTCTGATCTGCTACGATCGTCTGCTGCAAACAATCTACATTAAATATTTTGTTTATCTTCCTTACTTGTAGTACACACAGATATTACTACTTTTATCAACTTTTACGATACTCTGTTAGAAAACATTCGTATTAAATTTCATAATTTTTATTTTTATGATGGCAAGACTCAGTGAATACGGATTTATACTGCTGACAAGTGCAGCTGCACTTGCACACCAGAGGTGAGCATGGACAGGATCAGGATTGGAGATCCTGCAGGATACTTCCGATTTTTTCGGATCCGGATTGGATTTGGATATTCATTTTTGAAAAAAGTTGGATCAGGATCAGGATATTGGTTTGATTTCTATAACGAAATTTTCCTGTGAGTGATTCAAGATTTCACAAATGATGGTGGCAGTGTTTTCTTTGCTATGGTTTTTATACTGACAGTGTGTGCTGCACTCATCACCATCAATGGTAATTCGGGTTACTTTGTTGTTAATTTTTTCCGACCAAGTGGAACTAGTAAGCTGGTCTTATATTGCTGGTATGCTGCTTTGTTTGTTGTGCTGAATCGCATGTGTGTGTTGTGTAGGCTAATGTAATAGTCTATTTCATGGTGGCCAACTTGTCTATGACTGGGATTGACTAGAAAATTTATTGATAACTCGCGATCGACCGGTCGGTAATAAAGCCACAAATACAATATCATATGCCAAAGTTGAGTATCACATGTACAAATACAGTGCACCATCGCCTTTGATGCACAGACTGAAGGCAAAGCGTCTGTTATGCCTACATCATGAATGGCACGCAATAGTCTGCCGAGCTAGCCTATGGTCGGCCACTGCAATGGGCACCAAAGAATATACGTGACCAACCAACTGATGGATACTTTTTATGTACTTTCTGGAATATTGACTGAAAAATGTTCTTATTAGGTNTCTTGTCAACCTAATGCAAAATCAGGCGCAATCGACCAANTGACACTCAGCGATCAATCGGTCGATGCNATCGACCTATTGGTCACCCCCGGTCTATTTCAGCATTAAAGCAACATTTTTTTGGTTAGAATTTTGAACATTCTACCTAAAGTTTTATTCAGTCAACCTTTGTTAAAAGAGAGTCTGAGTTTCTAGTTTTTGTAAGCTACATGCTTTTAGTATATTTCATACTGTGATCTCTCAAAGTTACAAAATATATTTTCTTTATTTTACCAATTGATTGAATGCTGGAGCTCTTTTGCAATTAGCTGAACCGGTTTGGTTGAATTGGTCACATGACAAGGACTATATCCTTGGATTAGCGGATCGTCTTTGCCACATAACCTAAAACGCTAACCCAAATGGCAAACCTGAGTCTGATTTTCAAAACTTATTAAAAGTACTGCAGCTTGCATCAAAAGTATTCCCATAAAAAGAGTTGTCTCTATTAGCCGAGCCGAAACAACCATGCCGAGAGCCCAAACAACGACCACTCGCACAGCAGGAATTACCACTCGACCAGGTTCATTGCACCCAGTGCTAGTGCCACGAGCTCAGTTTAATAAGTGGGCAAAGCCAGGTACATACACTTCAAATGGAAAAGTGACCACAGCAGGGCTATACCTCTGGCGGCAAAATACACACTATGTTTCTTTTTTCCGATTGAAAGTGCACAACATGTGATGTTATTTTTATGGATTGGGTCACAAAATGACAGTTTTTGTTTGGAAGTGGCTATAGGTCTGCTGGTGGTGACACGGTTAGAATAAAACGTTGAGTTTGCAACATTAGCAGCACTGTCATGATAGTTATGTAGACGTGTCTTACTGTGTAAATGGTTTTCGTGATGACTCTGGCCATGATCAGGCACCTTTCGTTTTAGTAGTAGTGGTTGCACTTTTCATGGTACCATCCCAGCAAACAGAAAACGTTTTTAAACATCTTATCAAACGAAACGTTTAAACGTTTTGAAAACGTTTTAAAAGATGTTTAAAAACGTCTGCTGTAAAGTTTCCAAACTTTTGTGATCAGATTTGCGATTTAGGTTTTAGTGTTAGGTTTAGGGGTTGGGTTCAGGTTTAGGGCTTAGGTTTAGGGTTCAGGTTTAAAGTGTTAGGCTTAGGTTTACTACGTTTTTACCAAGCGTAGTGCAGTCTACTGCACACTTGTAACGGATTAGTGTCATGTTACAGGTGACGGATGAATAAGTTGTCAAAAATGAAGGTCCACTGGTGGACTTATAACTACTACCTGTTTGTTGCGTATTTAGCCAAGGTCGCAATCGGATACGGATGGATAACGGATACGAAATTTCAGAAATTGTCGGATAAGGATTGGATATGGATATGCAAAAATTTTTTCGGATATGGATCAGGAGTTAAAAAATCAATATCCGCTTACCTCTGTTGCACACTTCACAGCTTCCACAGTTGGGTATTGCTGTGGTCAGGCGCGCAACCAGGAGCGGGCATTTGGGGCATTTCCCCCCCGAAAATTTCAAAACATTGCATAGCAATTTTGACATTTGCAGAAGATTTCAAAGAATAACGATGAAATTTTATATTCTGATCATGAAAAATTTTTATTCTAATTCTGAAAATTTTCAGAAATGCAGTGTCTGTGTACGCTTTGCTTTTTTTCTTGCCTATCTTCTGAGAAAGAGGGCTTGCTTAGACTCTCGAAACGGTGACAATAAATGTATTGTTGTCACACCAGTGGAGCAAAGGAGTTTTTGCGTTTTATGTTCACTGTCTAACCGTTGCTGAGGTTTCACCGCCTAGCACCGTTGCAAGGGAAATTCGAATTTCAACATGGCTTCAAAAATTATTTAGCATTGTTTAGGTAGTCCTGAAAAAAGTGGCGATGCCCACTCACATCTGGTGGCGAGCCTGGCCCAACCATTCGTACTAAAGTTCAAGTTGCATTCCTGCCTGCCTTTCTTTCAAGAATGTTTCAGTTGGCAGACAAATTCTCGTATCTACGATTGAAACAATAGCATCAATGATGAAATATATCCTGACATTCATACCAGTCTCTTGTATCTGACAACTTCACCACTCGCAATATCATCTTCAGAAATTATCGCACAGCAAATATATTCAATTGAAGTTTCAAAAATCTGCATAATTGATTTGATGAATTGGTTAAAACAAGATGAAAAGTTAGGCAGGTTTACTAGTAGCCAATACATCTCCGAATCTAAAGCCACGACTGGACTAGTTGAGTACGGAACCAGGTGTTTGTATTAGGATACTAATTTTTACTCTGTCCTGATCGCTCGTTCTGCATCTTGATTGAAACCTGAAAAGTTCTCTCGGAAATGTTGCGAAGATAACTTTATCTGCGACCGTTTGCGAAAAAGTTGTACCACGATTGAATAAGCACGATGACGTCATCCAATTAAATTTCATGAAAATTGCCCTCCAGAAATGAAGAGCTGGTTGCGCCCCTGGCTGTGGTGATCCAATGCCTAATCCTGTTACATAAGCATTGCAATATGACTGAACAACCAAACCAACTCATTCGTGTTCAAGAATGCAAATACGACTGGCTCAGGTTTATTGCTAATTATTTAATCAGAAATTCGAAACGTAGAGAAAAAACTGCCAGATTCCACAGGCCTTCAGTAATATCTAGCCATAAATGTATATCTGACATTCAGGGATTGAGCTCTTGCGAACAGTCTTTTATAAAATCCGCTTCTGTAGTTTTCGGTCTTTATACTTTTTATGTAAGCATATAGCCTTCATTTGAATTTGATTCAAATCTTCTTTTTAGCTAACCAGATAATGCAACAGATCCTGAAGCATTTTCCATGCAGAAAACTAGCTGCTTAAAGAACTTTTATGTTGATTACGTATCGTTTTTAAAAAGAAGTTTTCAACACTCCCAAATAGTGGGGGATCCAGGAGGTCTGTGCAAAATTGGTCTGTTTTTGTTATAAGTTGATTTCTTTAATGTCTTACGGCAGCCTTGCCAGAAAAGGCAGTAGTGAAATAGGAATGCAATATGGAAAACGTATAACTGATGCACTTAAGATTCTAGAAGCCTCCAAAGCGACAAGCAGTTTCAGTGCTGTTGCAGCGGAGTTGCAACGTTTGCATTTTTAATGACATATTCCAGAAATTTGGTCTTATTTGAAGTAGATTGACATGAGAAAATGCTGTTTGGCATATTTTTGGCCTTTTTTAAATGGTGTTGGCAAACATTTTCTTAGCATTTTTAAAATCGTGTGTGCTTTGAGCTTCAACTTTTACATTTATTCAGCCTGTTTGGCATTTCTTACAGTTATCTGGCATCTTTTGCCTAGCGATTTGGCGCATTTGCTTCATGTGAACCTGGAACCACTGATATTATTTCTGTGGGTTCTCTGTGACTGCATTTTGTAATAGATATTTTGTGGAATAGTAGCATATGTAACATGTACACCACATTCAAGTAATTAAAAGCTGTGGCACGGTGCATATTTGTATTTTCACAACCGGCATTTTATTGTTTCAAACGTTTATAGTTACTNTTTTTAGTAAGCATTTTCTATAAGAGGAGATGGTACTTCTACAGAATAACAATTGTTTATTTATTTACTATTTTACTTCATCAANAATGGATACACGTTTTTGGACCACTCTGTAGCCTACATGCAATATTTCTTGGCTTGGCCTCATAGCAACATTGCCGTTTTTGCCATTACTCATTCGGGTAATACAAAACCGACAGCCATTGGCCTGTTTCGGCTAATTTTGCGTTTTTTTGAAGCTCTTTGGCATATCTTGATTTGCGGTTTGGCATATTAGTCCATCAGGACCTGGCAACCCTGGTTGCCGGTGTAGTCCATGATTCCGCTCCGCAGTACTGCAGCAGATCTGCATCATTATTTTGCAACACGAAGATGAGTGGATGCGTTTTTTCGAAACTAATGCCCCTGACTGAACCATAATGAAGCGTGTAAAAAGCTGTAGCAACAGTGACTGATGGCCGTGTGGTTTTGATACTTTTTATGCAATTGCAAACCCGTAGACCAGTGTTTTTCAACCTTTTTGCTGCAGAGGAACCTTCGCCAATTGTTTGCGTTTCTCGTGGAACCCCATGCAATGATCCAAGTGTCTATATTGCTACAAACACAGAACTGTGGTTGCGAATTTTGTCCCAGGCAAATTCGGTCTGTTTCGGCGGAACCCATGTCAGCCACTCGCGGAACCCCGGTTGAAAAACACTGCCGTAGACAACTCCTCCCGGCCACGAATAGAAAATTTTGTCACGGTTAGGGAAATCTGCAACCGACAATGAAATGCGTAATTTATTGGTGAGCTCATTCCGCTTAAATCACATAAATTTGAGCCGAAAAGCGATTTTCTGGTACAAATTTCAACTTTTTCACTGGCCACTGTGGTATTGGCTGAGATTCCTGGTTTTCATTTGCAAGGGCGTACGCAAGGGGGAGGTTTTGGGGTTAACCCCCCCCCCTTCAACTTTATATTTTACGAAAAATTCATTACCTGCGCAAAGGAAATCAACTGTTTTCACATACTTTTTGCTTGTTAATTTGTCGGCTAAATGCAAATACCATGGAATAAATTTGCATGCAAATTTCAAGGAACATTGTAAATGGGCCAAAAAGTAATAATTACGTTTCGGTGGGAATTCGGGCTATCGTCTGCGTCAAAAAACCATCTCACCACTTTTTGCCAACCCTCCATCGCATGTTTAAGATTGTGTTTCGCGATAGTTCACTTTATTCGAAACAATTGTCTTTATTTTGTCTGCAAAAGCTGATCAGCGCAAGCGCTGAGCGCATTGGCTCCATTAGCCATTTCTGTTGCATGATAGAACTGTTGCACGAGCTCAACAACAGCTTTTTTTAACATAGAAGCATTCAGGAATTTGATAATGTCTCAGCAGGGAAAAAGGAAAACTAAAAGTTTGCTGGACTTCTATA
>JGI24158J21664_10004772_pt1 | contig 17528 bp, 8 predicted proteins | sample Ectturendosymbi3_FD_21664 | JGI IMG/M metagenome (IMG submission 21664)
TTCTTGTGCGTTTGCCATGCGCGCGTAAACTTACCATCAAGTATATTCAAAATTAAACTCATCACAGGTCCCCCACTTGGAGATCCAGATGTTAGAACCGTAAGATCGTCTATAGTTACATGGATCGGTTGCTTTACTTCCACCCTAGAATAAAAACATCAGTTTATAATACTTAATTACGTTACTCTGAAGATAAAAAAATTGAGATGTATTGCTATTGCACAGCATTTTTCACCCAAAATTTGGACTGTGGGAAAGTGAGTGATTTTTTCTAAAAAGAACGTTTTAAATTTTCTTTCATGTTAAACAATGCCATGCGTGGAAAGGTAAAATTAACAAAAACCATACTATTAACAGCAATATGTTTTTCACAAGGTCAAGTTCACTTGTGGAACTTTGAGTTAGAATTTCTATTTAGAAAAAAATACTTTGGTCTGTACGTTGCTCAGTTGCTGGTAAAAACACTTTTATGGGGGTTGTGATGGTATTGGACTTGACCACGATCGAGTATTTCTAGGTTTTATATACATAAATACTAAGCTGTCCGTTTACTTGTAATTCTGGAGGTCTGTCTTTGTAATAATCGAATCACCATAGCCTTCATTGAGATCTGCTACAATATCTGCCGCAAGTGCTCCCTTGTAAAATGCATCAGCACCATCTCTGGCAATTTTGCGTAAAGTTTGAGCAAGATTGGGTCTCCGCACTATATCGCCCTTTTTTTTCAACGAACCATCTTCGTTTGTATATACTGACCTGCAAGAAGTGAAATTTTGTTGGTATTTGTGTACACTGGTTTGAGTAAAATTGCAAATCAATTTTCAACATACCATAAGTTGAAGGTCTTGTTTAAGATAAGGCTTCCTTGCCTAGCAATGGCATTTGCTAAAGCCTGATTGACTACCATACCCTCTTCAGCTAGTCTTATCGATGGTTTGAAGAGGTCTGCCCACTTCAATTTACCGTGACGTTGATGTGCTTCCCAATAGCCAGCTATTTCTCCAGGAACAGCCACGGCTAAAGAACCTTGGAGAAGAAATTTAGCTACAAGTTACATGATGAGCAATTGTAGCAAACGCAGACGTGGGGAACTTTATTTTGCCTAAAATCCGGCCTTAACATTCTTTATTAACAACTGCGAAACTTTATACTCAAAATATCACAACAAATGACGACAAAAGCTCATGGTCAGACCGTAAAGTGATCAGAACACAATTTTCCTACAAAAACGTTATTGGACAGCATTCCTCCCACCTTCCCCAGCGACATGTACCACTAGCTATGTAACGCAAAGACTGTTCAACATGAAAGTAAAGGTTATGTGATCCATGATAATATTTTTGAGCCAATTGCAAGTGATAAATTTTGCAATTAGGCCTATTCCAATTCAAGCTTACTCTTTGCCATTAGTGGTATCTGCCAAAAGGCACCTTTTGATAGAAAAGAAGCAGGCAATATATGATATTTATAATGTATATATTTCTGTTACCAAGAAGACATTTTCACCTCTGAGAAGTGCACGAAAACAGAAGATTAGTTAAAACCCACAAGCAACAAACTAGCTAATTATAAAAGCTACGTGAAAAGAATGATAAAGGAGCTATCAACATTACGCAGGATAGGACAAATCCATATCACATATCAAATAATGATTAGACGTTTCAATCTTAGGCCTTAAATTACCAACACCTCATGTTTTGAGCTTTGATCTTGCAGTTGTCAAATTTTAAGGCACCATCAATGGTCCCATGAAATTAAAGCGATTTTTACAGAATAAAGGTAGAAGTGAGGAGCACCTGAGTTATACAGGGGAATTAAATTAATGTCAAAGCAATTCATGTCGAAAAAACTTTCCTTACCCAGTGTCGACAACTTTGAGTTTCCTTCATACATATCTTTGCTTGCTGCGGCAGCTGCTGCTTCCCGCGCGTTGATGAAGGTAGCTTGACCAGTTGCTGCCTCGTAGAAAATCATGAAAAACCCACCACCTATCCCGCAACTGAATAAAAACTACAGTTTCAACGCTTTTTCATAGTTTCAAAATTTGTCTTCGTTCTATTTCATAAGCCGTGAAGTCAAACGCTGTTGAACCCAACATGCATTTAAGATCGCTTATTTTTGACGATTTTCTGCTTGTGAACCTTTAATAAGAAATGTTGTTCAATTGCGTTTTTTTGATAGCGGCATTTGTCAAAAATGTCATGATAATGCAGCAATCATTACAGGATATATTATACACTTGTAGATCACGTTTAAGAACTTCGCACCCATATTTATTTCAAGAGGCCAAAAAACAATTGTTTTTCATAATGCAATGAATTGAATTAAAATTCAAATCTTCCTGCAGAACGTTTGTTTTTTCTGACCACTCAAAAGGAATCCTATTTCCCATCTCATGGAAGTGAGGGCTTGGCCGACCTTTCGTCGCGGAAACAAGGCATTTTGGACAAACTTGCTATCCAAAAAACCTAATTGAAAACAAACCACCTATTCTCACATAAATGTGTGAATGAAACAACTTGAATAACTTCAACTATTGCAAAATTTCCTTCTTGATGAAGTCGTTATCCATGTATATACCTCATAAAAGACGCCCACTTACGTCATCATCTGAGACAGATTCCGCCTATTTTCGTGAGAACTCGGCAAAATCGAGACGAAATGAATAAGGACGCAAACATTTCGCTTGACTAACTGCATGGGCGCGGAACCTTTTTCAAAGTGGGGGGCGCAAGTGCACGTGAAAAAAGTACAGAAAATTTTTGTGGTTTGAATTAGCAACTGTGCCGTCACAAGCATTGAAATATGACGTCATTACCTCTACACCGCATGAAGGTCTAAATTACACTATGTTAGAAAAAATTCAACCACTACGAAAGCGTATCGGTGAACCATCTGAAATTCAAATAGGCTGCTACAGGGGCGATCCAGGTCAACAGCGTCACTCGGGCTCATCGTACGATTTATTTTGACTGAATAAAACCGTTCGACGCTTGCGTCACTGAAATTTTCATTTGCTTTCATTCTGGCTGGCATTATTGTTGCTCTGTGACGTTAGTTACGTAACAATAAATGAGAAGTTCGCATGACAACTTCTCCGTTGTTAAGTAACGTACGTTACAAAGCAATCACAACGACAATAAGCCCCCTGCGCACCAAGGCTGTGGAGCTGGTACCCAAATTTCAGGCTCCAGCTCCGTACATCAAAAATTTTTGGCTCCAACGTCTAGAGGCTTTTGCCTCCCGTTCCAGAACAATTGGTCCAAAAAATCAGAAAAAACATTGCATTATTTGTATAATTCACTTGCCCAATAAACTACCTCTGTGGATCCAGAACCCAAATTTATGGCTCTAGCTTCACGATCTACAAGTTTGTGGCTTCGGCTCCAGCCATTCAAAATTACTTCGTCTCCGGGATCCGACTCCACAGCCCTGCTGCGNACTATGTTCATTCATATTAGCCCGAGTTGCTGGACAATTTATCGTTCGTTTGAAATTATTCTCGAAATGGGAANTGTTCACTGGATTGGACTTCAAATCCAATGTTCTATACAAATCCATTGCTTCAAAAAACATTCAGTCCNATATGAATTATGTTTTCAAAAGTACTTAATTGCATAGGGCAGCTCGGGCTCTAACGGATGAGCCCGCCCGAGTAAAGCGGGAGCGAACGAAGTCGAGAGAACGCCTGCTACAAACGATATTGCGTGATTCAAGTCACCTGCAACATGAACGCGAAAAGCCAGACATGGAACGAAAATATGTGAACAGTGATGATTCCCCAAGAAAAGAGCCCAAGTTAACAACTTAGTGAACTGGGACCGTGGATATGGTGGCACAAGTATACAAAGCAATCAAGCTTACGTTTTTCGATATATATCGTAATCGAAGACTCGGGATAAGCCCGAGGAGACCGTGCACTGGGGCCGCCACTGGGCTATTAAAAACACCAAGAACACAGCATAAAAAAACAGGCAAAAATGACACAGCATTGATACCTGTCTTAAACACATTCGAAATCACAACTTTTCCACATCTTGGACACAGAAATAACATGACTGAATACTCATTTTACAACTGCATTAGATACCAGAATGCAAAGCAAAACAAAGCGTATGTAGCAACTAGCAAGTTGTCTGTAAGGATGCCAGTTGTGTTGCCAATGCAGAAATAAATATAGCTGTTTAGTGTTGCCAATGCAGAAACCAAACCACAGTTGAAATTGATCTGTCAAACATTTCATTTTGCCTATAAGATTCAGCAAAATTTCACTATTTAGAATGGTGTTAAAATACCTGAAATTACATCAATTTGCAATGGTGTGGCACGAACCTTTTCCTATACACAAGCATGGGTGTCGGAGGGGGGCAGGAATTTGACAATTTCAGCAAAAAAGGCTGTTTTCCTAGTTTCGAGTGGCGAAAACCAAATTTCACCACTTTTGTCCCCCTAGAAAAACATTTGGAAAAATCCACCAGTGCCCCCCTGGATAAAATCCTTCCGACGCCCATGCACACAGGCATGTAAAATTACACCATTTTTGTAAAAAATTGTGTTGTATTACACCATCTGGCAAGACTATTCTACAACACCAATTCGGTAAGTAAGCCATAGCAAGGTCATAAACTGTGCGCGGTGTATTCTGCCAAACAATTACGAAATCCTGAAAAATTCACTGCCAAAACACAAATAATATGTTGCAAATAAAATACTGCCAAAATTCTGCAACATTCTTTTCACTAAACGATTTACTTTAACAATGGACCCAATACTAATTGTGTTACTTAAACTTATTTAAGCAAAATTCGAAATATAAAAGGGAGGGGCAGGCCCCCCAGAAATAAAAGTGGAAAAGTGGCTTATGCGGCCTTATGCGGCCTCCCTGGTTCCGCCACCTATGACTAACTGCAACAAATTTTACAAATAATGTAGTCCTCAATTAATTAAAGTCTCCAAACGCTAGAACTATTATCAATTTCATCGTATCATTATTACGGTGGTCACCAATATTAGCTGCTTCAAGCCTTGAAGTAATTATAATCCTTGAAAGCGGGCATTTTTTTTACCGAAATGAGCGATTTGTCAAAGTATGAAAACTGGTCTTCTGACTGCATGACAAGTCTCCTATTTCTTGTTTACAAATTGCGTAGTCCTGTGAATGAATAAGCGACCTAGGACCTAAGTCACAACCATTTCACAGCAAAGCGATTGGTGTACCACTGAGTAGTCGCAGCATCAGGTACCACAACTGTCTTTGCTTATGTTTATAGTGAATTTTTCTGTATAATCCACGCATGACATTGATGCATGTGAAACAAAAGTTAATGATGTGAGATTGTCGATATAAGTGCATATCTTGCGTCTATGGATAACCATGAACTTCCTTTCAAATGCTCAGCTTTATACCCGGAAATGGGCATTATTTTAACTTGACGTAGTTTTTCTGATGGTGCGCAACGATGAAAAACCTATCATTATCGCTATTTTCAGTTTTTGTTGGTATCGTGGTATGTTCGATACCAACAAAACATTTTTTGTTTGCGCTGATTAATTACGAATGCAGCCGAGCAATCACCCTGCACAAGCCAAGCAATATCTTTGCAATATCCTCCCAAAGATCAAAACAGGTAAGCGTCTGGAAACCACAGACATTTCGTCCAAACGTTTGATGCTTTACTATTTCAATTGTTTTTCCGACTAAAAGATTTAAAATCATTAACATTGGTTACGCCGGATAACTGCCACAGTGGGTTGAGGTTGAACACACTAAAACTGGGTTTGATGTCCTCCCAGGTCCCACCGGAGACTTGAACTCTTGTGGCCTGTCCAATGTGCAGCCTTGTTCGTGGCGCAACGCAAGCGGATATGAGCGTCCTCAGACTGTTCGCGGCGCTCTAAAGCGAGTAGCAGCAATAAACGCAATGAAGCCGAGAGAAGCTATTTCATGACAATTTTACCTAGAAGAGTGCAAATAAAGAGAACGTTATAAACGCTTGAAATTGGGAGTAATAAAGGTGGAGTTGGTGAATACCGAGATAGCACCATTTGCATTAAATGCATCCTTGTGATTCGCCAATGATCCAGTAAATTGTGTTTGCAGTGTACGAGTTTAAAAAAAGACTGGGAACAGGATACACTAAGTAGCTAACCTAAGTGAACAGAACGCATTTTAGAAGAATTACTTCCAGACATAAAAAAGTAATAAAGTATACCCGATAAAAAGAATTTAGCTTGTGAAATATATACGAATCTTTCGTTGGATTACGCGTTTTTAAGTAGATACGAATGTGCTGTAGGAGACTCACTATGTTTGAATAAATATCAAAAAGAAACATTTGATTTAAAGAGTTGCAGTTGTTCTTTTGTGAAACATTTAATCTGGAATTGTTTATTCCCTTTCAGCTCTTTCAAAAGCATCATTTAAGATGTATATGAATCATTAGCATTGAAAGAAACAACCTATCAGGCTGCACCAGGGCCGGCCTTAAGCCGATGCAACCGATGCAGCTGCATTGGGCCCCGCGCCATGGTGTTTGGGTAGATTGTTAATTTTTGCCAGATACACCTTGCCCTTGAGAATTCAGTAGAAACGCCATATAAAGTTCATTGTTAACAAAGAACGCTCTCGTCAGAACTAGCAAATTTCCTCTCGAACGTTAGCAAACGTGCTCAATTCTCGTATTAGCGTTGCACTGTGTATCTGCGCTCTACCACGATCGTAACACGGTTGACTGAACACGATGGCGTCATAAAATCACTGCTCAGAGGGCCCCGCGTCTAGGTCTTGCATTGGGCCCCGCACCCAGGTCTTGCATTGGGCCCCGCATCTGCTAGGGCCGGCCCTGGGCTGCACTGTTTCACTCTCTTATAGTCTGAAAAAAATATTTCAGTTATCTGTAGATCGACTGGAACAGATTGTGATGTGTTCAACTTTGGTTAATTACCTATGGGCGTTGCAAATTCCAACGCAAAGCATGGACGCAATTGCAGCATCAACTGCTGATCCATTTTGAAGCAGAACATTTTTGCCAATAGTCGAGCATTCTGCTGCATCCGCTGCCACTGCTGCATTCAAAAATTCTCCGGAGTAAGATGGACTACTGGTTGTTGTGGATGACGGTTGTGAAGTTGCTTCTGTGCTTTCAATCACAACTTTGCGAGGTGGCAATCCGAAATACAATCCAAAGAAAAGCGCCAATCCAACAATTAGGCCAATGCTCCAACCAAGAAGACACCATCGAAAGTTGGAATTTTTCTGTTCCAAACAAATAACGACACATTGAAACCGGTGAAAAAAATCAGTTGAGAATTTGAAAGGGTGAAGTGTGGTAGTTCACTCTCATCAAGACTTTCATGTCTTGCGTTGTTCAGAAAAGTCAGAAAATTTACATTCGAATTATTTGAATCACAAAAACGGAAATAATACTTGCAAGGAATCTACAAATAAGTTTTGAAAGGGATACACAAATAAACTCCAAACTAATCAAAATGCAACTAAAAATTCTTCACTGCGGCCGAAATTGTTAAAAGTCGAATTCGATGAATAAATGAAGGGAAATGTACGTGTTTCCGCAGATGCGGCAGTTGAAGGTTTGCTTCCCCGTGGAAGTGACTAAGACACGAGTTAAGTAAAACAGGAAAATCTTTTGTTGTTTCATCCTGCTTCATCTGTTTTCAAAAGCATGAACCGTTTATCGTGATTAATGAATAACATAACAATCTTATCCTCCATTGACTGGATTTCAGGAAAGCTCATCACTGATATCGGAGAGGATCATGTTGTGCATCCCTATCTAAACAATGAGGTGAAACTGATTTCGAGAGTCAATTTCAAGACACAGCTGTCGCTTTGTTGCCGGCAGAAAGTCGAGCAGTTGTTAGCTTCCGTACGCGAAACTTTTCTTTTGCTTCTGAAGCAGATCACTGTTTGCAAACTGTCTATCGCATTATTCAGTAAATCAATACTTTTCCCGTATCACTCACCCTTTTTCCTGTAATATCACGTATGACTAAAACAAACAAAATTGTTATATAATATAACATCCTTCGTTCGATAGATATTTTTACTGTTCACACAAAAATATTTTCTCACCTTTCCATTTTCTTTCGAATTTTCTACATCAAACTTCTCACTCACCATGATGAACTAATTCACAGAATTCAAGATTTAAATGTAATTTTACGTTCTAACTTTACACTCTATACCGAGCGCAATGAGTACCCAGCTTTTTCCAAGTCAGGATGTTGAGCTCCGAATTGATCATTTACTTCTGTTTTCAGCGACTTTATTGACTCAGACGACATGCCATTTGGTTCACCATTATCACAATGACGTTAAATATTGGCGCAACTGGTTGTAAAAAGGCAGTCAAAAAGTAATGAGTTTGATCTCGCATTATGAGGTATGAATTGACGAAAAAATGCTTACGCTGAACAAACTTTATCACGAAAATGCACAGACATCAAATCCCGAAGAAAAGAGTTGAGATAAAATCGAAAAATGCATTTGTTTAAAACCATATGAGGAAGGCAAGCTCTAGCGACCTTATGATTTGTGATAAACACATGCATTTGCATGCGGCACAGATGGATGAGGCACCGAATCCGTTTGTACAGTATATTCATAATAAGAGCTTTTTCGGTGTTTTGATTCATCGTGACTCACTTGTTCCAGTGACTACACATACAGTATTTATGCGTATCTCCGTCCTTTGATGCATTGTTCCTGGGTTTTCAAAGCAATTATGCAAACTACAGCCAAAGCTTTAGGATCAACGGTCAATGTTGTGTGCCTCAGCCTCTGAACATAATAGAAAATTTTGGTTTTACTACATGTACAGTTTTTAAATAACGTAATACTAAGTGCACAAACATTTTTCTTCCTCGTCCTTTATCGAGTTGTCGAAAACGACACTGAAGCATTTAAAGTCGCATAAAAAGTAAAGAAGTCACTAAATTCTACAAAAAGTTAGTCCGTGTCGAATCTACTAAATTCTTAAAATATCTATCAACGTTAGCTATTTTTTTTCCATTGTTTTGTGTTGAAGTAAAGTGCATTGCAATGTAATACTTCAGATGATGGAAATATATGACTAACAACTGAGCAGTTGTAATGTATAGCTAGTAAGATGCCGTGAGGCAGAAGCGCACATTTCCATAAGTTTAATGCAAGAGATAAAATTATCTTGGCACAATACTGTGAAACAGAGAGATGAAGTACATTTACTGAAATTTTGAAAAAAAAACAAAACTTAAAACCTTTTACAACCTTTTGCACATTTCTAAATGTGCTTCAAACACTAAGTATTGAGCACCTTTTACATTTTACATAATTAATTTTTGAATATCCGCAGAACATATACCAAAATTGGTTTCTTGCAAGGGATGTGCATGTTGCATCTTGTTCTATGACATTTTCTACGTTTTCGAGGGAGATCTAAGTTCATGGTAAAGTGATTGACTGTAACATTCGCAAGACTAAACTTTTTTCATGCGCAGGTTCTCTATTAGTTGAAGAATGAAAATTTTATCCACTCAGTATTTTGCCAGTCGATTTTTCAAACGGCACTTTTATACACAGTTTATGGCAGCAATATCTATTATGTTGCCTCAAACAACCAATCGTCATCTTCGAGAAGGTGATCGACGAGACTACATACTTGCCAATTTATCAAGGTATACTACACCAACATTCATTCATTTATTCGGGAAACAAAAATATAAACAAAAAAAAGCTCACAAATAAGCAAGATGAAATAAACAAGCAAACTCATAGAATAGAAATATAATCAAAATTTTTGTTTTTGCTGTACATTGTTTTCTTGTTTTTGCCAACATTGTTTTTGCGGTAAAACTAAATGACGTGAGGTTAACGTTTGGAAGGTTTCGTCAGCATCAGCGGAAGGGTGCATAGTAGAAAGCAAGCAGATAGTTTTGTTTTTCTTTGGTTGATACTGTACACATAGGATTGGAGTTTTCATGCCACAAAAGCAAGGAATGAAACAAAACCGTCTGCGGCTGTGTCCTTACCGTCCAAACCTTTTGTCGGTTTTACCTCATTGTGCCAACGATCGAAATCGTGCTATTTTGACGTTTTTCTGCCAAAGGTAGTGGCGTGCAAAAATTTACAAAGTAACATTGTAGCCGTTACCTGCAATTTTTCTTTCAACTTGGTTACAGCGTATTCAGGCAAACGAATGTTTTCACGATCTTTCCGCTCTTGAGCACACAAACAAGGAACAATCCTTGCTACGTACTTGGTTTCTACATTTGCTTGTACCCAAAATGTGCTGCCGTAGTTATCAGGATTTTTCGGCATAAATGTAATATGACGACAAAGTGCCTTCAGAAGTGTCAACTTCTGATCCACTGTCAACGAAAAATTGCACATATATTTTAACTTACACAGGAATGGAAATGTCTACAAAAAATCACATATTGGTGCGAATCGGTCTGCTCCAGGACTAGAGTGTCTTTTGTTCGGTTTATCATCAACTCCCACATACTTCAACACGGCGGTAAATTTACCACGTGACGTTATTGTCGAAAACATCCGAATGCCGTAAGTTTCACGGTAACGAAAACCAAGTGGCTTTTTTTGCCATAGAGTACTCTAGCATGTAAAAAAGCAACAAATAGCTATCTTTTACACATTCAAATCATATTTGTTCTCTCTTTCTATTTGAACTTCTTTGTTGGTTTATTTGACAACTGATAAGAATTACTTCTTGTATAAAAGCGCTCCCATGCATCGCAGGAGTCGCTATGGTTGTAGGGATTCGTTTAGGTACACCTGTTGTAGTATTTTGACACATGGTCACAATATGTAATAATTTATTGGATTTTTTTAATTTTATTCCTAAAAGTAATGCAATTATCTAAAACAATCTGTGTGGACTTAGGAATTGATGTTTTGAACGCTCTGAAATTGTACAAATCATAGCGAAAGCTTTGTGATGTGAAGACACTGCGCTTGACATATGATCTTTGACGTGAAGCTTTTCTCGACGAGCTCACATGTGTCGCAGCTTTGCAGAACCTGGAACACACTTTCTATCTAAATTATGCGCACCTCTAATAACGCCCCACTGGAATAAGGGACTCTCTTCAATTAGCCTCTCTTCGAATCGTCGATTGTATGTTTCATTCAGGCATTAATTTGATTTTCAACTGTGACGTGATCAAAACAGGAAGTCTTGACCGGGGGTTACACTTCGCGCGGCCACTTGGCCTTACGCTATTTGCGTTCAATGACTTATTTGTTGAAGCAAAAGTACAGCTTCTTGCCTTATAAATAAGAACAATAAAGCACGATACAAGAAATCTTGTTTAGACGTCAATATGGCAACATCAATGTGTGTGAATAGAAAATTCCTTTGAATAAAGCCGACGATAGAACAAGTGGAAACATTCGCAACGTTCACGAAAGAGTTTTCTATCATTAAAATGTTCAGATCCAAGCCTCAAGGATCTGCAGCACTTCCTTGCATTTTTGGATGATCTGCGAAGATGAATTTCTGAAAGTGATGGTCAACTCTTCATAACATACAAAAGCAAACAGCAAAATTCGAAGTATCGTACGGTTTGCTTTTTCAAACTTTTTCAAGTTTAAGTTTCGACAGTGATTCAGCTTTACTGAATATAGTTTGTTCTTCTGCTGCTTGTTGATCAAAGCGCGCTAACCTTTTTTGGTTGAGATTTTGATTTTGTTATAGCGTTAAACTTTGTTAAGTACAGTATTTGGTGTGGACCTGTAGGGACCCGGTTTTCTCTGATTCTAAGGACCCGATGATAATTTCCGCTGATTCTAGGGACCCGAATTTCAATTCTAGGGACCCGAATCGGGTCCCTAAAACATCTTCAAAAAAACTCTGGTTTTGCAGTACAAAATGCGCAAAAAAGCTAATGCTGAGTATATATTCTGGGCAAAAATGATCACTGGTGAAAGCCTAGCAGTCCCACCAGCTTTTACTATGAAACCTGAAACACCTTATTAAAAATTTCTTTCTACAACACTCTTTTCTGAAAAAGAGTTTTTGAAAATTATATAAATGACGGAAAATCTTTTTGATTTTGACATTGTATTCAATAAAAAGATTTTGAGAAGCTTTGTTAGAAAAAAATTAAATCCGAAGGCAAGAATTACCTATGAAATACCTACCACAATTGGACAAAAGCTAACGATCTACAAGGAGTTTGCTTTAAACAAGATACGAAAGCAAATTAAAGGTGTTTCAAGGTCTTGTGATCACTGTACCTTTTGCACTTGCCATGGTGAAAATAACAAGTCCATGGTACAAAATATTTCGCAATTGCTGACAAAAAAATAAAAACTTTCCCACCTAACCACAACTTAATTTGCGGAAAGTTTGGCATTTATGTAGCCGTTTGTGTGATACTGTATGTCATGAACAGTATGACCAAACTAGCAATCAATTTTCCAAGTGATGTTTAGAGCAACGCAGTAATTGGAACAAACAAGATTGTAAATCTGACATTGAACAGATGGCCTTGTCGCGACACTATTCAAAGAGCCATGGCAAAAACAAACCACTTATACACGAAGCATACACCGTTATTTTGTCGAACAACCAAGTTGTCACACTCTGGATATCTGTTAAAATTACTGGTGTCACCAACTTGACGCGCAAATTAACATTCAGAACATGATCCTTCCCCATGTGAAATAATTCTTGCTATAAAAAAAATTTGTCTTTTTTGGCGCAACCTGACATTCCCCACCGATCAGTGTACTGGATTTACTCCCAACGCATCGTGCTGGCTACAATCACAACGTTTGAAGGACTGAATGGGGGTTGCCTCCATTTGGGTTAAGAATTTGAAGAAAGGTTTATGAACGTACGTAAGCCAGGCTAAGTCAGCGACCTGCCCCTTTAGGTTCCAGTTGGCGCCCAATGAAACCCAGGGTTGAAGCGTGGCAAACTTACAGCGGACAATTTGGGTGTTAGTTACAAGACAGCGTTTACTCGATGACAGAATTCGTCTAAGTCATTCTGACTTAATACAATAGCCATGAAGCGCAAGCTTGAGACTTGTGTTTCGCTCTTGAGTGTATTCTCTGAGCGTAAAACCAAACGTAATAACAGCATTCGCAGGTTGGAACTCGTTGGGTTTTGCCCAAGAAAAGATAAGTAGCAAGTGCAAGCAACGCACGGAAAACGTGACTAATACACATGAATCGAATGAGCTTGTATTGTCGACATCACACAAGGTGCAGTGTCATTTATTGATGGAAGATGCGCAACTACGCGAAAGCAGGACGTTAGATCAGCGACATCATTTTATTTTCAACAGGTTTCTGTTTCAAACGTGACAAGACGACAGCAGCATTTTCCGGTCAACCTAACTTTCGTGCGCAGATTAACCTTGTTTTTCTGACAAGGCGCGAAGATGACAGCATAGCATATGCGACGAAACTCACTGCTTTCTCTTGCTTATAAAGTTGCTCATATTTTTCTTGTGAGCGGACGAGGCGTCCGCCAGGCAACTCAAAACTTGCTTCTGCTCAAAGTTCAGGCGATGCTTGTGCGCATATTCAAACCCGAGGACGAATACTGCGAAATTGTGACAGGAGCAATTAACGTTCGCTGATAATCAGGATAGGGCTAGCTATCCATTTCTAGCGGCGTGCAAGGAGAGCCAATCCATTCTCGCCCTGAATAGGATACAGCGATATTTCAAAGCGAGTACGCCACAGCACTAAGGTTAGATTAGGGTTTTTCCGGTTCTCCTCCACGTGTACTGAACTCGATCGGCAAGGTTTGTAGCGGGGGAGTCTCCCGAGCTTGTTTCCTTTCCAAGATCGATGTTAGGGCATTCGTGTTCGCTGGATGCACCGGCGCCTTCGGATGATGACGTAGCGCACATGAGGTCTACACTACATCTTGGTTGCTGGGCGCATTGTACCCGTTGATTTCTTTTGCCGTAATCTTATGCATGAGGAGAAATTATGGCGGACTTCGGGTGATAAAACTGTCGTAACAGAATGCGTGATTTTACGTGAAATCGATTTACTATAAAATTTGCTGATCGATTCCTTGCTTACCGCTAATATTTTGAGTACGTACTTGGCTTTGTTGGAAGTGTCGAAAACGAGACCACAGTTTCACCACATAAAAAGTGACATTGCCATTCGCACTGCTTTCGTATTTCTGGTTTCAAATACCACATAGTTCTTTAGAATCACTCTCAGATGTAAAAGAAGCATTGTTAATTCGACAAGCACTATTAATTCGACCTTCCAAAACTTTTGACGTAACTTTTGTTTATTGAGTCTGAAAACACGTCTGCGCCTCCTTGAAAGCCATTTTACTTGGGGTAAGTAAAATATGTGAAAGGATGAAAATTGGTTAGATCTGACAGGTACTTATCTGTTCAATATTTTGACACCTTTACCGCGCTTGCAATATCAACTCAAGCAAGCCTTCGAAAAAAGTTGTTGTAGTCGATTATTTGCAATGAGCTTGCGTACTTGAACCTGCATTAACGCAATGGTGCTATTTGCCCTCTCTTGTGCAACTTCTAGCTATGTCCTCTCTTGTGCAACTTCGACAAGATTACTTCACGTTATCCTGTTACAATTTATATATTATTGTTTGTTCTGGCAAATGTAACTTATTGTTATAGCTTACAGTTTGTTTAACACCGTAATCAAATCACGAAACCACATTGACTTTAGTAAATCTTGAAGTCTTGCAAAGCTATATCAGATGAACAACGCCTAAACAAAAAAAGCCAACGGAATTATTTTGAATGCTTCAAAAGCGATTGTTTCCATTATTACATAGGCGCAGTTATGGGAGACGTTCCCCCCGTTTTCTCAAACGATGGGGATATAATATGCCATGTTCCTCCACATGTGTCTTTTTAGTTTTTTTTATTTGGAGTTGTTTCAAAACTAGAAGTGACGTTTATCACGTTTTGTGTGAAGAGCTATTCATGTCATATAGTTAACGTTGAAGTAGAGTTTGGTGTGGTATCACTGATTCTGATGTTGCCAATTTTGAGACTTTACTGGTAATAGCAGATGCCGTTATAAGTGATCACGCTGTACGTCTATCAAACTTTTAAATGCTGATCGTGTAGCTGAACTATAGTATCGTGTCCAGCAATGAATTTAAATATATCAATTAGTTAATAATCTGTAAGAATGAAGAAAAGCGTGATTAGTGTTGCTTTCAAAGCACCTCTAACAGCAGGATGGGGAATTTGTATTTATAAAACTTCACTTCTAGATAGACCCAATGGCTATAATGGTTATATACCAAGCTGTCCCCTCAAATTTTACAACAAAATTGCACCCAAACACCATTAGTGATAAGTCACTGAAAGAACTGCAAAAGGTCAAACCACGAAATTCATTCCTTTCTTTTGTGCGTTACCTGCGTCTTTCGACGTTTAACGTCCTGCGTTTTTGTATTTAATTTCCATGAAAATTGAAACAGTTGTTTTCAAAACTTCTAGCATGATGTCAAATATATCTGTGATATTTGCGTTGTTGCTTCTATTACCTTTGGCTTTAATTTTTCAAGGCAAAAACGCTAGACGCAGGGGTCTGCAGCAGTACCACTGTCAAAGATGCATCATGTCGTGAGGTTCTTCTAACCACTGATGGTAAAGAATATTTCCAGCTGTTTTCTCCAACAGACACGAGCTTGCAGCCAACACACCATGAGAAGTTCTTGCACTGCACATGCGTTAACTTCTTCATTACTGCTGTCATTGCGGTTCCTCCAACTCTCATCGCTTGAATCACTTCTCAGCTGCTGTGGTCTTACATCAGCAGGTATAGCCACGTTGTCATCTAATTCATTTTTCCTTTTTTCGTCCATCACACTCTTCAGTCCACCCACCGACAGTGGTCGTTCAGTTCTTTTTGACGATTCCTTCACTTGGAGCCCTTCTGCTGTTCTGCGCTTTACGGTCTGCGTGACAGCAAACCTTGTGTTTCATGTTTCTCGTCGTCTTCATCTGATATTTCATCATCCGTGCACCATTCAAAGGTCACATCAGCAACATCCTCCGCTGGCTTTCACATGTGCGACATGACGAAAAAAACTAGTGCAGCAATAAACTTCATTAATGCACTGTATTAGCCAGTTGGGTCTCAACCGCCGGTCCGCAAAGCAACCTAGAATTTCCGGCAAGAAGCTGAAAATATTTAGCGTTCATGTCGAATTCGGTAAACTCCTGGTCATTGACATGCTGCTTGCGATTAAATAGACTGTTTTCGTTTCATTTTCTTTTAGCCAGAATAAAACGAGAAATCTTTTTCGCCGAATTACGAATAAATTGATCCCGTTTTAGTCACTCTTGAGCAGACTTTTATATTTCTGTCTTTAAACATACTAGCTTAGATTTTCCCGAATGGAGACAACAACCACAAAGGCTTGTGGCAACTTATTAACCGTAGTCAGATCGTTGAAATAGCCAGTGAGATGTTGAGATTCACCAACCTTTTATTTCTGCAATCAACAATCATGAGTTGCCAATATAACATAGTTACATTCACGAAAATACAACGCAAAAAGGAGGGTTACCGGACATACCTTCGCCCCGTCAAATATGGCTTAGCTAGCCCATATTCTTTTAATGGTTAGCTATGAGGTCGTGGAGAGCTCCCTGTTTTGAGTTGTCATTATTGTAGGAAAATTAGCTCAAAATGTAGAAAAGAATTTAGTTCCATAATTTGTTAGTAAGCCGTCGGATTCTTCCCTTTTAGTGACAGCCTTTACTCACGCAAAACTTGCCTAAATAGATACTCAAGGCATCTGTGTTAAAGTTTTGTCAAATGAGAGGACGATCATAATCGCAGCTGATCAAATCAGGACCTGCAATCATGTTCCTCTAAATAAACACCATGATCGACGGTATGCAGTCCGTAACTACATCCCCACAACCGTGGGCGAGCACTCTGTCCAAATTTTTAGAATACAGATGCAACGAATGACTTATAAACTTTAAGAACCTTTTCGAATATTGTTTCCCTAATAGATTTAATAAGTGTCACCGCCTTAAATCGAATTGGGCGGACGTGACTTTGATTGAGATTGCCACTGCCGTAGCGAATCAGGCGGACCTGGCATAAATTTGGTTTGAACTGCAGTTTCCATCTAAGAAAAGTCCTAATTGCACATCATCGGACTTTTCGAAGTAGGCAAAAAGCTTCACAATTCAGTAGTTGAGAGCTGGAAAAGAATTTCCGATTCTTCCTCTAGTTGCATTAACGCAGCCTATAAAAGGTTCGGAGGAGCGATTTCTCCGCCTCATGTCGAAGGGCGCAGCCAGGATTTTTCTAAGAGGGGGGGCTAAAGTTATGGAAGCAAAAGCTTTGAAAAGGAAAAATTGTTTGTGACTAGAATAGTCAAGGAAAGCACGTAATGTGTAGATAAACAATTGACTGCACTTACCACGAAAACTGGGGGTCCTTCCAACTAACCTGCCATCTTGTTTCTTTGATATTCTTTCCTGACGACCGCAGAACTCGACAAACTTGATTACATGTCTCA
>JGI24158J21664_10004773_pt1 | contig 17527 bp, 14 predicted proteins | sample Ectturendosymbi3_FD_21664 | JGI IMG/M metagenome (IMG submission 21664)
TACTGAGTGCAAAGCTATATTTGCTGTGGCGAGTTTTCATAATTCATCTGCTCAATTTGCAAAACCTGCGTGATGGTGTTCTAACTCTAGTAAGTTTATCCGTAGTCGTGTCAACTTACAGGTCTGCTTAATTGTCCGGTTTGTGTAGCAAGGTTTTATTGATCGCTTTGCACGAGATCCCAGACGTTTGCAGCTCTTGTTTCTAAGTGATGCTGCGAAGTCTTGCTAGCTGATCCCGCAACCAGGGGAGAGCAACCAAGCAATTCCCTCACCCGAAATTTTCAAAACATGTTCAGTTGTTAGTTCAGTTGAATATATCAGTTGGGTGCGGCCTTGCTTGCTAAGTAAATATAAAGTCATAATTTGTGGTTTCGTTCAAAACCATGGCAATCCAATGCTTCTTTCTTTACAGATCATGGCAATGCTTACTTGAAAAGAAATGCCCTGCGTTGAAAATCTGCAGATAACCTACTGTGTAAATTGTCGTAACACTAATATACCTGGCTATTGCTGCCAACCAAGCGTTTTTTGTGATTGTTACCGTAACACGGGGCATTTTCTTTGTACTGTAGAAAGGATAAAGCGTTTGTGAACGTCCATCTGCATTGCATCGTCAACAATGTTCCCTCTAAGGCAGAGTTTCTTAATCTGGAGTGCTAGCACCCCCAGGGGGTGCTGAAATCAATTTCAGGGGGTACTGGGGAAGGTCACATGTGTGGCGGTAAAAGGAATACGTTTGTCTTTACTTTATCCTTATAGTAACCAGGTGTTAGTCAATGGTAGGGGATGCTGGACTGCTTCGGCGTCACCAAAAGGGATGCTGAGGTAAAAAAAGGTTAAGAAACGCTGCTCTAAGGTGCGCAAATACACAGGACCACCAGAACTGCTGTGCAGTGAAATCTCATTCCCGCGCACTTGCAACATTCCAAAGCAATGGAACAGCAGGCAAACAAGAAGCTATTTGAATGAAATGTGTATTTTGTGCGTATTTTGATAAGGTTGTATATTTATTATATAATTCACAACGTTTGTAATTTGTTGAAAATAATCATGCTCACTGAAACATATATTTGCTCAGTATAAAATTACGTTAGAGCGCACACTGATCGTCAGCAATTTGAAAATGATAAACAAAATGTCGACGTTGCCCCCCTGGAAATATTTCTGCGGACGCCCATGAATGATCGTGCTTTCTCGCTTTCGTTTTCTCGTTACTTTCATGCTTTCACTCAATACGAATTGTTTGTTTCTTTCCGTTCTCTTGATTTCGGTTGCAAAATAAACAGAATCAACCCGCTTCCGGTTCTTGTTATTATTTCATCAAAATTACCTGCAATAACAAATGTTATACACAAATGACTCCGGGCGTTGCAGACTATTCCAAACGACAATTAAAAACCGTAAAATTCCCTATTTGAAGAGCACTGATCTAAACCGCATCCAAGTGATTAGGCTCACTTGCAACATACAAGACAAACAGCACTACTGCACTATGCTGGCTACTGCCACAGGTAATTGTGCTGCAACAAACGTAACCTACAATGAGAATAAGTATTATGTCGTCACGTGAACTGTTTATCTCGAGTCCTCGATGTGCCTGCGCCGACGCCAGCCCAGTGAATACGTCAGATCGCTGTTATGTGCCACATCATTGCTTGTTGGTTCCGTAGCGGTGCAGTGCTAGAGTTTGACCAGTTTTTTCACTCAAGCGTCTTCTAAACCAAGCTTAAGACTTGTTTCCTCGTAGTAATGTACGTATGCGAACGTGATTGATTTACGCAGTATGGTCTTTTGAAGCATTGGGTTCATTGCAAATCGATATCGTATCCCCCCCACCAAATCAGCCTGTGTCCGCTACTTCACCCGGGACGAAAACCGCACTGCATACTCATCAGTTTTGGTTCAATTTTTCGCGGAATTTTTTTTCAAGGCACTTGGCATACACTTTTCCAGAAAGGCTAAGAAGTTGCTGTAGGAGAGGGATACCCCGGTAGTTAGTGCATTCTCTCTGTCTCCCTACTTGTATATGGGGATGATCACCCCAGTTTGCCAATCCTTTGGTGCCCTCCCAGAATACCAGGTCACTTCACACACACGAGACGGCCAAAGAACTTTTCTGTTCAAGGTTTTCAGCATTGCAGGCCAGATTTCTTATTTTGTCAGTTGCAGCGCTAAGGTTCATTTAACTTATTAATATGGATAAACAGTATGTAAAGTAGTTAAACAGATTCTTTCTTAAACTAAAACACCAATTTTAAGCGTCGTTTAGGTGCGGAACGTAAAACTCAAATAGATATCACTTCATATTGTTTTTTGATCAAAGCGACTCGCTCGGAACTCCCAAGCAGCTACAGAAAAATTGGCCTTGCTATAAGGAACGAACTTATATTTTTTATGCTCAGCGAGTTACGTTTTGGCAAAACGTTTATTTTGTCAGATGCAGCGGTAAGGTTAACGGTGTGTAGGTCAAATCAGCGCACAAAACTCTGACAAAACCGAAAGAAGATTATAATTCTCATCAAGCACGCCAATACCACCAGCTCGGCGTTGAGAAATGTAATGCATTTCTTAGACTTTGCAAAAAATGAATGAAACGTGGGAATGAGAAACACGTTTTTTGAAAGCATAAAAAAATCAGTGTACGTTGCAAGTGAGCAGCAATACACTGCAACAGGTGAGGTTCAAGTACCTTGGGGTGGTATTTACGAGTGACGGAAGGCGGCGCGCGGAGATTAATATATAACGCAGTGCTGCGTGAGCTTTATCGCTCTGTGGTCACAAAACGGGAGCTTTCAAACACCGCAGAGCTGTCAGCTTTTAAATCGGTCTTTGTTTCCATCCTCACCTATGGTCATGAATCTTGGGTTATGACTGAAAAAATATTATCTCAAGTGCAAGCGGCAGAAATGGGATTTTTGCGAAGAGTCCACGTTGTGACACTTCGCGACAAAGTGCGCAGCAGCGAAATTCACAAAGCCCTGAATGTCGAACCACTTCTCCGAATCGAGAGATCCCAGCTACATTGGTTCGGTCATGTGTCCAGAATGCCTCACCAAAGACTGGTGTGGCAAGACCTGCTGGCTAAACCCGCAGGAAAGCGGCGTAGAGGTCGTCCTAGAACCAGGTGGCGTGACTATATCTCCGACCTTGCTTGGTCCCGTCTTGGTGTGGAACCAGCAGAATTTCATGTCTCTGTCTAATTTTGAAATCCAATGCGGTTGGAAAGTCAAAAAATCCGTCCACACCTCTGGACTAATTCGTTTGCTCTGGTGCTGTTAGATTTTAAAACAACTCCGAGCGGGGAGGAGATTAAACGCTGGAAATTGTTGAACTTTGTTTTTCACGCATTGTGTGGAATGTAGCAGAAAACAATGCTTTGAGCGAAGAGTTGAGAGATGAAGTCCTTCCCGCTTTATCACCCGAATACTTTCATGAACGACAAACTTTGTTCCGCTGCATTGGAGCAATATCGGCATCCCCTGAACAAATATCAGTCCTGGCGCCGGAGTTTACCGTCGTTTGTGTACATTCGGGTGAGTTTCTTTGCACACTGCGCTACAGTGCGTGGCTATTGGTGAACGTTATTGTCTTTTTTGCGGCACGACTCGTCAGAAATCGATATGATTACGCGATAATGTACATGACAAAGCACTTTTTATGTGACGGCACAAGCTATAGTATTACATATCTAGAACGTAATGCAATGATGGCAAAAGACAAAAAGGAAGTGCGTTTCAAAGTGTTGTGGCATGATACTGCGAAAACCCGACCTTAAGAAAGAAAAAATGCTACATTTTAAATGAAATTCGACCGAAAAATGGTGATTGACGTTGCAAAATCACACGCTGCATGGCCAAGGCATTAAGAAAAATTCCAGAACTTTTGGGACTTTAAATAATAAATGCAAGCGTTAAAAGATAAAAAAAAAATTTAATTCCACTGGACAGTTATCACATTTTAACTGATTTGGTAACGTGAGTCATAATGGATTGTGTTTTTTAAGGTGAAGTCAAATTATTATTCAAATTGATTATGGTAAGAAGAATGGCAGAAAGGTACAAATCAACACAAAGGCAAATAAAACTTGACGTGTTAATGAAACAAGCCTTCTTCAGACTGAAACGGCAGGGGAGAAAGTTCAATTAATAAACCCTTACTTTCCACGTTTCCATGTAATCAGTGTCTTCAGTCAAAAATTTTCCATCTTCACCTTTCGGAAATAAATTCCCGTTATTCTGAAAAAAGCTATTCGTGAAACATGAGAAATTCGCGAGGGCATGAGTGAAAATCTTACTTCCACCGCGGCACGCAATCTTCCAAAATCAATTATTAACTTCCGTTTGTCTCTGTACAATTTTTACCAAACGAGATGAACAGAGCAAGGATATCGTACCAACTCAACAAAACTATGTTTGCCACACTATAAGCTTACACAAAAAATATTTTAAATCTATTTCTTTCAAAAAACGTCTTTGATCCTCGAAGAACTCAAATGCCTGTCACCAAAACAATGAACAATCAAAAATTTGTACTGCATAAAACGCTGATATTAACTCACTGAAATTCATTTTCAAAGGACACGCGCATTGAAACATTGAAAAATCACCAATTTACTTTTATCATTTGCTTTAATAATAAAGCCCTCTCCACCTAGATCCGATAAAGATATTTGAATTGTTGTTTTGTCGACAAGAGATGCCAACCGTCAGTACAAAATGTAGCATGTGTGTCAGGGGTGACGAACATGCGGCCCGCAAAGCATTCAGGCGAGACCAGCAGTCTTGAGCTTTCTTGGACCGGCTTCTTTGTTTCGTTTTTAGCAGGTTTCGTAGTATGACTAAAAAGTTTTGCGGCCCGCTTACTCAGCGGTAACTGACAATGCGGTCCGCGATAGCAAATAGGTTCGTCACCCCTGATGTATGTCAATGAACCTATGGCTTTTCTATGCAGCAGAGCGGGGTCATCAGCCAAATAAAATTGCGAGCTTGAATAGGCGCTACATTCTGCAAACACAGAGGAATGTAGAGTGACCAACGTGGAGGAGGCCCNATTAAAGCTGAAAGTACAAACAGCAACATCGCAAAGCACAAACGATTTTTCCAAGGTTATTATTGATGTGTTNAAATTACCCTTACTCTATTTCAGGTTCAGTGTCAAAATGCTTGGCAACATTTTTAGGTTTTGGACCCCAAAGGAAATTTGTCTAAGCACGACACGTAACCTGGCTGATAAAGAACATTGCTGCTTCTCGAACATCAAGACATTTCAGACAAATAAAACGATTGACAACCATTATTCGTACAAATTAAACGACATGTCGGTATTTTTCCAATGAGGCGTTGATATTCGAAATTATTGACGTTCGTTGAAAAATCGTGCGTTTGTTGATTCTTAATCTCGACTGCAAGTCAACCCTGAAACCGAACCAAAAATATACTGAACCATATTTTAATTTTACACGTTTTCTAAGGCAAGTACTTTCTTTTCAGATTACGGCAACCACTTTAGTTGGCAAAACTACAAACTTGTAGCCTGGGCATGTCACAATTATAGGCTCTCAGTTTGAAAATCGGAAACACCTCTGCAATTTTCCAACAGTACATCACACTTACAAATTCCTTCAGAGACAACAGTATGAAATTTGCAAAAAAAGTGACAACGTATTGAAGCTGGTCGGTACCAGAAAGTAATTTTGCATAACATTTTCTGTGGCACCACCAGCCACTCACGCGTACCTTTCCATAAAATACACTTACCACGTAAGCCATAGGCCAGTGAACCAAGTAGAGATCCAAGTAGTCGAGTTTAAGGCTTTTCAGACTCTCCATGATGGCTGGTCTTACATCGCTAGGACTATGATACACGTTCCAAAGCTGAAATCACATCCATGCGGAAAAGACACATCAATGCGAAATCAAATAATCCTTATAAGCTCTCGTGGCTTCGTTTACATATACACATTGCCTAGTGTTTTACTACCAAGCAACTCAAAGTCTACACATATCATGGAACTCTACAGTAAATGCCCGATTTGTATGTTTTCAAGCTTATGAAAATTCATTTCTACACAGAAATATAGCAAAAATTAGATGTTCAACATAAAAAATGTTCCTATATTTTGGACAATGTTTGGTTTTGGAATGAGAACTTGTACCAGTGCCGGATCCAGGGGGCAGTCTGGGGCAACTTCCCCTCAAACGTCTGAGGCGATAATAGAGTTTGGGTAAAAGCCCCGTCGACTGGCGCGTCTTTTTGGTGCCTATCGAGTAAAATCAGAGATAAAAAATACTCCCAAACTAAAAAATGCTTTACACTTCGTCGAACTTCAGAATTTACGTGTCGGGCTTTTACCCTAAAACTCTATTATCGAATAGTATTAAAATTGCTATTCTTTCGTAACAATAATACTGTTCCGCTACTTTTTCCGCGTGAGTGCTGTCCAGTCGTACTCAGATTAGGTCAGGGGTGGGCAAATAGCGGCCCACAAATAGCGGTGGGCAAATACGCTTTGCCGGAAGCATCGAGGAAAATCTTCAAATCTGAATTATCTTCCAACTCATCACAGCAAACATTAGTGCTGAGCTAACTTGAACCGAGACCTGCTTCAATTTCCATTAGAACAGGGTTGAGCAACTAGCAGCCCGCAGGCCACGTGTGGCCCACCACAGCGAGATGGACAAACTGTAACGACAGAAACAGAAGTATGTTTCGCTTCAAGTTAGCCTCAGCACTAACATTCACTGTGATATGTTCAAGAAAATTTCAGATTTGAAGAATTTTCCTGCATGCTTCTGCGGGCCACTGAAAACGATTTGGCGGGTCACAAGGGGCTGTGGACCCCTAATTGCCCACCCCTGCTGTAGACTAATTAATAAGCTTATCAAAAATATTACAAAACGTACTGAAGTTCGAAACTTTCAGAAGTTTAAAAAGCAAAATAGTGACCCTCACAGCATCTCTCAAAAAGGTGGGCCAGAGGCTACCGTCTCGTTCGTTTCCTCTAATATCCATCCCTGATTATATGTATAGAATATTTTCAGACCAAGAAGTCACTATTTTGATAAATTTGCCATAAGCAATTGAGAGAAGGCTTTCAATTGAATGCTTTTACATTAAATTAGTGTGATTTAAATAAAACAATATGTTGCCGTTGTTTGTAACGTTGAGACCAGTCGAGCAATGAGGCCAAATTGCAGCAATTTCCAGATTCTGTTTGATGGGGGGTTTTGCCCCAGATATGGGGTTTTAATTGCTTTTCTGGGTTTTTCTTCTGGATATCTGTCTTTTTAGGATTTCACTGCGTAGCGATGATTTAAGATGGAGTATGATTTATTATACTTCTCATTGCTATTCTCATCTTTCTTTATCTTGTTTTGTTGAGGAACATTATAGTCTTCAGCCTAACTGATTAGCAAGCAACTGACACCATATAAGCTGTAAATATCAGCTAGGTACAATAAGTTCAAATGACAGGGTTACTGCATTAATGAAGCACGCCCAAAGCAAAATATTAAGTGGTACACATAGCAGTTTTAAGGCAGAGTGGTTGACAGATCCAGATCTCAAAAGTTAGGTACAGAAGTACACTGGGAATGAAGATTTAGTTATTGTAAAATGCTGCGAGATCACTGTCAGAACTGCAAACAGTTCATTTTACTGGGATATATTAATTTCGACAGACACAAAAGTTCATTAGTAAAGTTACAGTACATATTCACCAGCACGTTTTGTGACTTACAGATGCCCAGATATGGTAGATAGTAAAAAGTTTCACCTAATTTTATGTCTACTTGGGATTTTCTGTTAAACCCTGTTTTTTTGGGGGGAAGTCTACATGGCATTGTTGAAAAAATCTGATTGGCAACCCTGGATTTGGCCTCTATTCACTTACCATTGGGTAGGTAGAGTATTCGGAGTCTTCTTTTACAAGTGTGGGAAATGATTTGCGCATTTATGTAACCCTCGTGGTGACGAACTGCAGTGGAGAACGGCCATGTTCTAAACTTAAGGTGGTAGAATGAACAAAGGGCACCATTAGACAAAACAAACTGATCGGCCTGATGCAGTGGTTCCAAAACATTTTTATGCCGTGGCCTACTTGTCGCTTTCAGCAGAACGTCGTGACCCACCATCACAGATCAATAGAAAAATCTACTCTCAGTCTTCATTTACAGTAGGTACAAATATGAGCAAACAAAATGTGCTTTACGATAATACACCAAATTTATTCAATTTTAGCATCAGCAACACAAAGCAGACCCCGAGATAAACTTCGCGTGTTTTTTGCTTTTGCGTGACGTTTCCGACCATATGGTGAATTCTTAGCTGCGTTGTGAAAAAAGCGTATCTAAGATTGTCTTCTGGCGTAGAGTTGAATCGGTTTCGATATTTTGCTTTCACGTGCAGAAGGGTAGAGAATCCACAGATTCACATAAATATGTGCTGGTGAAGAGAAGTAACTGTTTGAGAGCTTCTTTTCCATCATTTAGATAATCATCAGACACCTTCAGCCAAACGTCACAAATTTTATTAGTTTCGAATACGTATTTGGCCTCAGAATCGTTGCGAAGGTCGATGAGTTCATCTTCTATGCAATCTGCAACATTCTCGAGTGGAATAACAAAATGATTTTTCACCAAATCCAAGTTTGTTTTGATGATTTAGGGAAAGTACAGCACAACTCACGAAGCTCTCCAACCATGGGTGTCGGAAAGATTTTTTCCAGGTTGAGCACTAGGGGTTTTTCCAAAATTTTACTAGGGAGGCCAAATGTGGAAAAAATTGTTTTTTCCCACTCGAAACGAAGAAAACAACCTTTTTAGCTGAAATTATTAAAATCCAGGGGGGTCTTGGCCCTCCCCTTACGAGGCCCATGCCTCCAAGGTGTTGAACAAATTCCGATGCTATATCCAGCTGCAGTGGCAAGATTCTCGAACATACCAAAAGTTCCTGCTTGCGCTTTTCGCTTCAATTGTCAAGTTTTTCCACGAAATGCGCTGAGGGTGTCAATGAAATCGACGATTGTCCTTCCCCTTCTTTGTAGTTTCAGATTAACTTTATTGAGTTGTTGAAATATGTCAGCAAGACATGCCAGGCGAAAAATAAAATGGTTATTTTCGAGACTGGATACCATTTCGTTTTTTTCCTTGATCGCTGAAAATTGATTTTAATTCTTATCCTGCTAAGTTGCACACTGCTCGGTGCGTGCATCTGAGCTTACTATTATGCATGCCAAATCTAGCCTGATATGTTTGGCAAATTAAAGCACACAGATAGACAGAAAGCTTTAGAGAAAATCGGCTTAACGACATTGCGTCGTCAGCGATGTTTCAGGTTCACGAAAGGTGCTTCACACCACCGCTCAGTGAATTTGAACATGTCACATTGCGAAATGGGCCATGGCCCACCTAAAAACCGCCAATGGCCCATCAGACGGGAACCACTGTTCTAAAGAGTATAGAGTATGAACTTCTATGTGAAATAGACACTACCAGTATCATAAACTAAATCGCTATGGCAAAATCTAGAAAATGCAATGCTAAGCGATACAGTAGGTTGCTGCTTTTGATAATCGACTTCCACATTTCTAATGTGATTACACTGTCTAAATCAGTTGCTCTTAACCAGGAGGGAAGCCTCCCCAAGGGGGCGTCAATAAATTTCCAGTCGGGCGTGAACCTTTACGCGCTCTACAACACGGAAAGTTTGACATAAATAATTTATCGACAAATACATTTGTTTTTACAACTTACCAAGGACAATTACTTGAAGGGTGCGTGTTAGGGAAATGGTTAAGAACCACTGTTATGGATATAGCAATGATCAAATATGTTGATGAGTCTACTCTAGAAACATTAATTACTGTTTCTGTACTGTGCTTGTGAGCTGTACAGTAATGTATTCCTTCTTGGTAATAAGAAACGTATACACATTTTTGGTAAAAAAGCTATTTAACCCATTATGCCCACCAGTTAAGACCAGGTTTTTCGTATTTACGAAATTCAGTATGCCTAATGGTAGTCACATGGATGCCCACAGAATCTTTGATCAAACAGTTGTTCATTTGTTCAAGTGTATTTTGAAATTAGGACCCTGCGCTGATAATATGCTACAGGCAGTCCTGTCACCACGTTTGGTGGGCTAAGCCCCCCAAACAAAAACTTCAAGCCCCGCCAAATTGAAATAACAAACACTATAAATTAGGAGTTTTTGTCCAATTTTAGATTGTCAAGGCCCCCTGCACAAACGCAAAGCTCCCTGTTGAAGATTTTCTGGAGACGGTTCTAGCTACAGGCCCTGCGATGTACGTTAGCAAAGGACTTGCCGCTATCCGGCAAAAATGCATTGAGCCTGCTCTATTAGCTCAAGGAATTATGAATTAACAATGCAATTGTGCAACACCTCACTACGGGACAACGCAGCGTAGCATTGAATTACTATTAGTTGCACGACGCGCCTCAACAAACCATGGTACTCAGCTCTAACGCAGAAACTTTGGCAAAATACCAGCTATCTACAGCTTGATGGTATAAATATTTGGCTTCACGCAGTCATGACAATTTTTGCTCAACGGTTCAATATTTGCTGCCCAAAATTTTGTGGCGACGGCGCGTTTCGCGTTCGCCCCCATCTGACTACACGCCTGGCAACAGTGACTGATGGGTTTGTGGTTTTGATCCTTTTGCTGCAATTACAAATCCGTAGACAGCCCACGTCGGCAACGAAAAGACAACTTTGACATGGTTAGCAAAATCCGTAGCTCATTAGAGATCATTCAGAAAAGCATTCTTCTGGTGCAAATTTTAACTTTTTTGCTGGTGACTGTGGTGTTGGCGGAGATTCGTGGTTTTAAATTGGCTACAGGCACAGCCTGATTCTCACCTGTGCTTGCTGGCGTGGATAGAAGCAGATTCATCGCCGGATCAATAGCATTGGAGGGTTGTTTGGCGGGGCTTCGCAGTAGTACACAATGAATTGGAAATGGCTATATTGGGGATACCAGAGCTTTTTTTGGAGGTACTAATTATGAATTGTGGGGGTTCAGCTCCCCTATGCCCTCACTTCTGTTGAACAGTGTCACAACTTTTTTATAACCTGGATTAGTGGTGTAGCGGCTGCAAGCATGGGCCTGTGGTTTGGTTCCCAGACCTGGAGACCCCACAGTGTGATTGATGCTTTTTTCTTCAAACCAGCAGTCCAATGTCGAAATATGTGAAACGGTATTAAAAACTTGATTGAAATTCTACTTGTATGTATTTGGTAGGAGAATATGCCTTTAGGCCCAGTGTGAATTTATTATGCGGTTATGAGATCGTTTTCACGATAGTCAGCAGAACTCGTTAAAATGGGTGAATGGCACCCGAGGGTGCCGCGGCACTCCGGTTGGGAACCACTGCTTCAGGGTATATCTTTATACTTTTTGTAGATATAAGAGATTGTTTGGGACTTAAATAGTGTTCTCAGTTATGTGTAGTTAGTGAACAACGAGGCCCATCTTTTGTGACTCACTTCAAACATTTTCCGAATTAATGATATAAAGCGTTTTAAACTGCGGTTATTCCCTGAAAGATCACATAATTCGACCAACAAAAAGAACCACTGTCTTGGCCTACAAAAGGTAGCCACTTTTGTGTGATACCAAAAAGTAACACTTTTGGGTGATACCCAACGATTGTCGTAGACAACCTTGGGTATTTAAATAAATGAAGACCTTTTTGTTGCCCCCTATTTGACTTCTCTCCCAAACGCCTGGTCTGGATCCGCCAGTGCATTGCACACCAGTAAAACTGTATTTTTGGCACGTACAAAAACTGAGCACATATCAGCCGCATCACGTGTTACACACACAATTATAGTTGAAAAGTACGCACCCACTTTTTGCACGGCGTCATTTATCTGCTCTTAGATTAAATCATACATGCTTCAGTTCTTTTAACGATTTCCAAACAAACCTTAACATAAATTCAAGAGGTTTTGAAATTTAAACCGTTTTGTCAATAAAACGCGTTGTAAAGGACTAGAATGTTTCATGCACTTTAGAGCAAAATCTTCCCAGATGAGAAATCCAGTGTCGTATAACGTTCGCTTGACTCGTTCCTATAAGAATGGCTACGTATGAAACAAACATACATTCATTTTCAACAGTATTCGATTAACAAAACTGTAGTGTGAAATGCTTATCCATGCCTAGGGGTTTATAACAACATACTGTAGTAACCCTTTTCCAGTCATTGAAATATATCAAAATAAAGTTAATCCACTCTACGGTTTTGGGTAGCCTGTCAGGCGTTAAGAAAAGCACGTTTTGCCAGAACCGTCGCCAGAAAGTCGTCAATAGGGGGGGCTTTACGTTTGTGTGGGTGGGTTTACGTTCATGCAGGGGGGCTTGACATTGAAATTTGACAAGAATTCCACAAACTTATAGTGTTTCATATTTCAATTTGGGAGGTCTTGGAGCTTTGTTTGGGAGGGCTAAGCCCACCAAAACCCCCCGTGGTGAAGGGACTGCGTTTTGCATCACTCAAGTCAAAGATACCGTGTGCTATCACCTGTTTCACGATAGCATAAGTAAGTTCCTACCTTACTGGTGATGAAAAGGTCTTCCCGCTTGACTTTGTTCTCCTTGATTTTGTTCGCAATTGCTTCACCAACCTCATGTTCGTTCTGATATGCGCGGGCGCAGTCAATGTGTCGATATCCAACGTCGATGGCGTGTTCCACAGCTGTCCGGACTTTACCAGGTGGCGACTAAAAACAGACAAGCTATTGCTTCTGGACCGATACAGTGCTGGGTGGAACACAACTCATGCACGAACAGTCGACGCTTACGGTCTTGATTTAACTTTTGAAGGTGGTGCACGAGAACTTTACCGACATGTAAATACTGCAATATATTTCAAGTGTTGGAATTCTTCGTTCCTTGGGTCTCATTCACTTTTTTATGTTATGGAGTTGTATTCATAATTTTCATAATTCGGGAAGCTGACAATAGCATCCTCAGGTAGATAAATATAGGTTTAACTAGTCTCCACAAACGTGTAGGGTTTTGAATCCATCAGCAAACTTTTATAATCGGAAATCGATTTCACCTAACACAGCTACTATGTCCAACCCAAATGTCTTACTGGGCCAAAAATCATGTCGCTATCTTAACTAGGGCTCCACATTTAATGACATATCAATGAGGGCCGCACATTTAATGACTTACTAATATCTGAGCAAACTAAATTTAGCTTAAGCTAATACACTGAAAGCGTTCGAATCCTAACTGCAATGGTAACAGACGTGATGAAGTGACAACGAAGACCACCTGCATCAAAAATGTCAAATTCAAGGTTAACAAAATAAGGACAGGTTGTCAGTATGTAGGATACTTTTACTACAGCGAAAACCTAAACTAGGCCACACAAAACCTTCGACTGGGCCGCGGGTTGGACATAGCTGACCTAACACTACGCATCTGCAGTCCTACAATATTATTCAAATAAAACAAAACAGTCGGCTGATTCCTCGAAAGCTTGCAGCAAACCTAAGTGCTTTGAATAGGTAGGTTTATTCACGCATTTTTGTGACGCAAACCATGAAGTAACAGAAATGCAAAAAAAGAACAAAACACCAAATGACATAAAACTTAATTGCATGTTGAGAAAAAAAATAAAATTTGGACTTACAAATTGTGCAAATTGAGGTGAACCACATATTTGAGGCACACAAGACTGGCGAAAGAATTTATGGATCAACTAATCAGTCAGCCCCGTAATGTTGGCGCAAAAATAAATCAACACTAAATTGAAGTTTCACGTGAGGAGGATATGTAAAGCTACAAAATTTTCAACTGAAGAGGAAAATCAATGAGACAAAATTCAATAATTTTAACATCAGACAGAAGTTAGTGACCAAGCACAACAACAAAGTAAAACAAAAGCTCAGAGGGTGATAAGCATGCCTATGTTCAGGAAAGTATGTGTATATAATTCAGAATGATCTGAGTTCACTAACTGGAATAGAGCTACATCCGGGCCAGGAGCCACGGGGGGTATTCGGTGGCAGTGTTCCCAAATTGTGCTTAATAATTTTTTTTCAAACATATAATACAAACAAAAGTCTTGCTTAAATGTATTTTTCCTCAGACCTTAAAACGTGGCTACGATCCTGGCTAGATCCATAACACAACTTTATCGGCGTTTTCGACCTTTTATGCCAACAAAAGTTTTCGTGAAACATTTTATTCAAATGCTTTATACGTTCTGTCTCATTTGGCACTGCCTTTGGCGTATTTATATTATTTATTGAAATCTTAATATAGACGCAAGATGTTATTTCCTCTACCGCACAATTGCTCTACCTCCAAGTTCCCTCTACTACACTTTGAATAACTGAGTACTTACCGTTATGCCTACTTCTTTCTACAGTGCATATCATGTACTGAACATTCCTGTACCTAACGTATCCCTACCCCTGTTGTATTTAGATTTTCTCTGCCACGGTCTCCTCTGCTGAGTTTTGTAATGCTTATTTCAAGGGTGCACAATCTTTTCGCTTTTGCCGGCCGTATTACGCCATTTTTCTGAATCACGGCCACCAGTAAGTTCAATACATTTTTTGCATTGCTTCTGTTCTGCTTGCTCAGACTGAGCTTAGTCTGTTTTTACATGCCTGTTTGGCCGTCGTCCCACTAAGTATCCTCATACAGTAGAAAAAGAGCTTTTATTCATGCACGGTCGCCATAACATATATTGTTAAGGTCTCAGCAAACAACCCATTTATCTCCAGACTGTGCACTGTTACATGTGCACGGCTGCACACTGCACAGTGATATAGGAGGTGTGGGTGCAAGTGCAAACCCAAAAAGTTATGATTTGTCGAAAATTTGGGCAAAGAGGTTTCGAAATATTTAACAATACTAATGAAATTATATTTTTTGTTACTGAGTGTATAAATGAAAGTTTCTTTTGTTATAGAAAACACATTAAATATATAGAAAATCAACAAACTCTTTCTAGCAAATTCGTGTTTTATTATGTGCGAACTGATGAGAAACTGAAAAGGCATTTCATTTACGTTCTTTATAATTCCACACTGTGGGAATCGAGTATGTTGCAGGGCACCTACTTCATATAAGTACAGTCCATGCCAGGCAACTACAGAAAAGCTGTGCTTTAAATTTTAAATAGGTCTGCGGTGTTTGGATGAACAATTTTTGCCATAGGCTACAGTATATTGCATGTTGCATATATGTCCTCAGTTAGGTGCAGGGGCGTAACGAGGTNAGATGGCACCCGGGGCAAGAAGCAAGTTTGGCGCCCCCATGTTCGAACCNGAGGTCTTTCGGAAGCAAATTTAAATTTACTGTATTGAAGAAAGTACTCGTGACAATATTGCGACTTTTCGGCACTCCCGCAGTGATTCGGCGCCCGGGGAATTGTCCCGGGAAGTTTTGGGTGAACTGTTCGTATCGATGTAATTAATTCTTACATTCTTAGTCAGAGCAAATTTTTATGAATCTTTTCAATTTTTGCACAGAACGATTATCTCATGCACATCAGAGAGAGTTTCAAGGAAAGGCGTGTCCACCTTATTGAGGCCAGGCTTAGTGCTTTAACCTTTCCTCAAACTCAAATTGATTGCCTGAATTGCTGAGTCTGCCCTTTCAAACAGAGTACTTGATCCTGATTTTTCAGGCGTCACCACTCCGGGCCACATTGGACCAGGAAATAATGAACCCTGTCAGGCGTCACCACTCCGGGCCAGAATTGGACCAGGAAATAATGCGGGTTAAAGGGAATTCCACCTTTTCGAAACTGCAGAGATCTCGAACTGCAGCCCCATCACCGGTTGCATTTTAGCGTCATGTCCAGGATTCAGTAGTAAGTACACTGGTGGAAACTTCAGCAATTGTATTAATGGACTGGCAAAATATCAGCAATTAGTAGATTTCTACTTTGGAAACTTCAGCAAGGAAGCTTAAGATTGGAAATTTCAGCATGTTGGTGGTAACTTGAACAAGCATACAAGTGGAAACCTGAAGCAAGAACGTTTTACATAACCAATTTCGCTCGGTTTTGGTGTGAAGGCAGAGCAGAATAGCTTATGTGGCTTAGCTTACAATTCTTGCAAATGATGCATGTAGCGTAGCTTCGCGGCAGTGAAGTCTTTTACTTCGAAGCTATTTGTTGTTGTTAATAGAACATTATTACATACCTTCCAAGTTCCCAGGCCAAACATCGGCATCGTGTAACCCGACGATAGCTTCACGCTTGGAATTGCCATAGTTAATTGAAAAGAGGCTCAGACACTTGACAGCACTGCAACTATTTGAATAATGGAACCTGTCAAATAGCTTTTGGACAGCCAAGCTTCAGTTTTACCAACACTTGACAAGCAAAAACAATCAAATTTAATCTTTGCCAAGTGTTTTTGAACTTTTCTTATCCTTCACTCATTTTTCACTGAAATCTCTCGCTTCCATCCAATTAACAGGGAAGGCGAATGATTTGAATGCTATTTAATTACAATCTGGTTTATTACTACACGCAGTAGATACACTATCTTCTTGACAATGGCTTTTAATTAACACAGCGCTATTTGTCGTGTTACTACAAGTACAGTAATAGTATAAGTACGCATTTTGGACTGACCATTTTGCAATGTATTCAAATCAGACAAACCAGGCTGAATACCACAGAAGTTATCACTTTTTAGCTGCAATGTCCTTAGCCTGGCAGCATAATACACATGATATCATGTTTGCTTTTACACAAATCAGCACATGAACGCAAATACCTAATAGTGCGTTCGTTGCAGTTTTAGTGGAGCAGTATCAAGCAAGAAAAAAGGGCTGTGTCAACAAGCAACCACGTTTCTGCTGAGTTAAGCTGGGAACGTAGAACCAAAAGTTTTCTGTGTACCTCTGGTTCTCAGTCTTAAACGCCATGCCTCAATTCAGAAATGATCACAAACTAATTTTATTGCAAAAATACATGTAATATCCACGTGACAAAATAAAATGCTCCTCTGAAGGATGGAAGGAACTTTTTACAGAATATGGAACTTGCAGCGATGCGGATTGCATAGAAGTCTTGTACATTTCCAGCTGTGCTTTTTTCCACGTAAAATGATGTCATGTGTGCCACAGAATAAAATGTTTGAGAATATGGCAAATACTTTTTTTTCTGTTTTCCTCTACCGGGCGTTTCACAGCACTACCAAGCTCACACACAACACTCTTTTCTACATTTTTTCTGATAGCCATAAAGTAGCTGCTTCCACTTGGGCATCTCTGTGCCACTTGGTTGGTATATATTTTTAACACATTTTTGTGAATGTAAACGCACCTCGTGAACCACGAGTAACAGGCTGTAGAAGAACTAGTTACAATACTTGCATAGTTCTCCTTTCAAGTGTGAACAACAACTAAACCAGGTTCTTTTTAAGGCGTTTTAGGGACCCGATTCGGGTCCCTAGAATCAGAGAAAATTATCATCGGGTCCCTAGAATCAGAGAAATCGGGTCCCTACAGATCCATACC
>JGI24158J21664_10004774_pt1 | contig 17527 bp, 11 predicted proteins | sample Ectturendosymbi3_FD_21664 | JGI IMG/M metagenome (IMG submission 21664)
TTAATGAGGTACAAAAGAAAGCAAAACAGAAAAAAACAAAGTGTACTTCATGCCGAAAAGCATAGAATGTGCACACAGAAAATACGAAAAAGTAAATACACAAAAAAATAAAACAGAGTTACAGAACACTAGAATACACAGTATTTGGTTCTGGACAAGTGAAATGTTGCTAAAGTTCATAATTGGGAATTTTTTTCATGTAGGAGGTGTTTCTTAAGTTTCCATTTAAAGGTAAAGGTGGTTGAAAGTTTAATATTGTTTGGTATTGAAGACCATACTTTTGGGCCAATAAATTAAAGATAACATTTTCCTGATGAAGAGTTAACTCTTGGTAAAAACAGGTTTTTAGAGATTGCTAGTCTTGTGGAGTGATAATGAATTGAGCTGAGTGGAACAAAATATTCATCAAAAGGAGATTGATGGGAGATTGATGAAGTTAGCAGGTTGTCGATGTGTTTTGCTTTGATATATCCGCATGGTTATTGAATGATGTTCAAGTGAAGTGATCTTGGCCGGTTGCGTGAATATTTGTTTGTCGGATTAAAACGTGGCATGCCCTGGCACTCTCGACCTTCGACAATCAGTGACAGGTTAGAGCATGAAGTGACCGACTTAGACAAAACCTCAAAACTTAAAATATGAAATTAAAAATTGAAAAAATTAACGTGAAAATGAAAAATATTACCACACTGCAAAAATATGAAAAATATCAAAAACACATAAAAATATTGAAAATATAGGTCGGGGGAAGGGGGTTGGGAAAACCCCTCGCTACCCGATCTACCCGATCCCCGATTCGACTCCAAACTCCGTAGGCCTACAATTCCAGACCCTGGCCCTTTTTTGGAAAGTTCTTTTGATCGTTTTTTTGGAAAGTCCTTTTTTTTGGAAAGTTTTTTTGATCATTTTTTTTGAGGAGGTTTTTTTGATCGTTTCTAAAAGCGATATATTCGTGTTAACAAAATTCTGTCACCTTGAGGCTCACGTCACAAGCTCAAAATTGTGAAGATGTAAGAAAAAAAGTATTGCTGGCTGAGTAACATGCAGCACAAAAGTCTCAGGCTTAAATTAAGTCAAGCAGTATGGTTTGAAAAACAACTGTTTTGTGAACGTTCAGTGGTGACAAGCATATGCCTAAAACACTTGTGAGATCCCCCCCTCTCCGACTTTTACGAGGAAAAAATGGAAAAACGTTATTCAATTTGCGCAAAGCCAAAAATGACGATATTGAAACTCTAAAATTACGGTCAATACAAAATTATAAATCATTACTAGAGTGCCCCACGGTCACTACGCTTGTTACTGCCTTGACGCAAAAGCGTTCCAGCAAAACGAACCCAAATGGTTGTAACTGTTACGTTCACGATTCGCGTGTTTGTTACTTTAACAGATTGCTAAGAATCGAACTCAACGAAACCATCGCGCGAAAGGATGTGAGGTTTAAACCAGAACCGCCGCCAGAAAGTTTTCAGTTGGGATCATTACATTTGCGTCGGGCAGGGGTGGCCAAACTTTTTCACCCGAGGGCCGAATTCGCGACTATACAGTGCGGCCGGATACCGTTCGATTTACGTGACAGGCAGGCAGCAGCCAATGCTGTTGTACTGCTGTCCACAGTGAGCACAGTCGGAACGTGGTGCTTGAAAAAATGCGTAAGGTTTTGGCGGGCCGGATTAAACTGGTCGGCGGGCCGGATGCGGCCCTTAGGCCGTAGTTTGGCCACCCCTAGCGTAGGAGACTTGAAATTCTGAAAATTTGATAAAATCTCCACTGATTAGTGTTCATATTTCAATTTGGCAGCGGCTGAACCCATCGATGCTCCCTCGTGGCGACGGCACTGGTTTATACTTCACTTATGCTGTCATTATTGAAATACGTATAAAAAGCTACAATAATCTAATCAAGTAAGGCTGAACAGAGACTGTAAACAAATAAAAAGGTTTTGTCCTGGCCTTCTTCATAACAAAATCATCCAGGAATTCACTAAATTTGTTTGCCGCGGTTTGTCACTTTTAATGCACTGATTGCTTGGTGTGGGCAACCTCTCCTGGAACATTGCGGCCCTTAATTCATTTTTAATTCTTCTGAATCTTGAAAAAGACCTTTCTCCTGAGCAGTTAGTGACATTCAAGCTAAGAAATAAGTGTCCGCGTGGTTGGATAAACTTAGAACCACTAATCTAAGGCATCAGGCCCAAACGCGCTTTTGTCATTTTCTTGGTGTTACCCTTTTCTTTGTCACTCTGGGGTAGAGTTTTGTGGTTGCCAGTTGGCTAAGTTGCTTTTGTTTGCTATTCAAGCTCATTAAGACCATCTTTGATTTGCTTAGCATGGGAGCAGTACAAACTTGCGCAAGAACTTAGTAGCAATCTGATTTCTGAATGACTTTGTTAAAGAAAATTAAAATGGAAAAAATCACATCTAAAAATATCAAACGAGCTTTACGTAATGGAAATGCTAGCAAAACTAAAATATTGTTCAGGTGAAGCAATTATGTTTTCATTGTGGGATAATTGCAGGATAACCTTAAGCTCTGTTCAGGCGCATTTCAAACACGAACAGCCACATGTTCTTTCGCCTGATTCACACGTAACAATCTGTGTGATTCAGCAAATACAGGACGCAGCCAACGTGCATTGAGTATATCGATGCAATAGTCGGCATGCGGCTTGACCAACGGTTGTGTTGAGATTCATGGAAACTAGTTGGAAGACGCTGACTTTATCAACACGGAATCTGATTAGGTGAATAAAACTAAATTTTATGAATATTTAAGACATAAAATTGTTGACGAATATTTATCGAACTGATCATATATCAGCAATTGACTCTATGCGTACCATAGTTTGCTGGAGGCCCCCTTTGATCATGAGGCCCTAGGCTTAAGTCTACATAGCCATTTGGTAAATCCGGCCCTGCCCATATAGGTTCCTGTTATCTAAGCCAACTGTAGCGAAATGCATTGTGGATAGCTTCGTTGTCAGCATTTGCCTTGGTAAGCTGGCAGTTGTGTAGGTAACGTTTGCTGAATCCACGTTGATTGTAAGCATTTTTAGTATAGACTGGTAAGAAATTATTTAGGAAAATTATGCTGTAGACCTGTGTTGTATCCTTTCTCTTATTAGAATAGCCGACTTCCTGGGTATAAAATCGTATTCGTAGCCTGCACCTGTAATATCCAGTGTATCTTGCATCAGAGTTGTGCAATGGAAACTCAACACTTTACACCAATGAGAAATCCACTTATTTAACCAAGAGCACTGTACCTTTATGATAGTGAAGTTATTTTAGCCAACGAGCAATAGTTTTGCAGTAATTTTTAGAAGCTTTTATCGCAAAATCACCCTAAATTTTTCACATTGTGAAATTGGGCGTTTGTCGACAAAAGTTTCCTTATTTTTCGACGACAATCCACAGAGACGTAAGACTTTTTACTTATATTCGAGTTAGTAATAATATAGAAAAATGTTTTATCTTTGCGTGGTATTGTTTTCATTGTCGTCTTTGTCTACGTAGTTTTGTAATGGAAGTTTCACTGCTGTTATGTTAGTTAGGAAAATCGTAGTCTTGCTGTTTGTTAGATCAATTAATTTTTTTTCTTCTGGTGTGAATTTAGGAAAACGGCCTAACGTTAAATGGCAAAGTTATCCTTAAATGATAAAGTTAATCAGTCCTTTTAAATAATAAAGGTAGTGATCACTTTCCGCGCTTGTACAATGAAATTTTATTTTATTAATCATTTCAACTAAGTTTACGCAGTGGCAGTTTCTGACTGTTTGGCTGTTTAATATAAAATGATCACCTTTTGTTTAATTTGATTGAGAGTACTGCCATAAATGTTGAACACGTTGGTCGCGTCGCTGTATTTAAAAGTGCATTTTTCATTTTTGGGTAGCTTTTGCTATTGTTGCTGTTTATCGCTGATTCGGTCTGTCGTGTGGTAGGTCGAAAAGATAGGATGTTGTTCCAATAAATTCATACCAGAAGAGCGAAAACTTTGATTGAAAAACGCCTGGTGGCAAACATGCTGTATGTTTGTGAGATCTTCCGATTTATTACTTTAGATATTAGGCAGCCATTCTTGTGTCCTTGGTGTAGATATACACTGAAACATCCTTTTATAAACATTTGTTAAGATAAATCGACGTTTCTATTTATTCAAAGGTTATGTGTTAGGTGCAATATATTTTATATTGGAGTCGCAACATCCAGGCGTGGGAGGGTCCCAAACCAACTAGCACCGGTCCTGTCTAGCGTAGTTCATCTTTAGCCCATCTGACACGCAGGTTACATTTTATGGTTATAGGTTTGCTCTTTTGGTGTTTACCCTGTCACTGAACACTCATAGATCTAGCTTGTAACTACTTGTACAGTAAGTCAGTTGTAGGGTATTTTGCTGTCTTCCTTTAACCAATGAAATGAAATCTGGTAAAATAAGCTTTGTGTTATTGTTTTCGTCCCTTCTCCCCGTGCAAGCAGGAGTTTATTTAGAGACACCCACAAAAATAACTCCTTCGCATACTTATGGTCGGGAACCATCCATCAAGAAAAAGTAATTGAACCTTTGAAGGAGGCTTGCGACCCCTAGCCCCCTGGATCCGCTTATGCTGTCTCATGAGACCAAGAAACAGCTTTCACGCGGTAAGACGCATCGCGAACCGGGTCTCAAACGGAAAGCGAAAGGTCAGCAGCGCAAAACGTCCGAATTACTTGAACGGGAAGAATGCGGAAAAGAGACAACTGCAGGAGCAAAACCACAATTGCAGGAGGAAAAAAGAGACAATTGCAGGAGCAAAAAGCGAAAAAGAGACAATTGCAGGAGCAAGACTCACAGTAGTTCTTGGATTGGCGACAAAGGAAGTTCACTAAACTGAGGGTTAGATAAAAAAAGGCGCAAGAGAACAACTACTGCCCAATGTGACATTTCTAGAGCCCAACAAGAAAGTTTAGTAAATGTTCAATGTACGATTTTTTGATTTGGCAAAACTTGCTACATCATTCTTGTCAATTAAAAGCAGCTGATGAATGCTGCAAATATAAATTTTTGTTTCTACAGTTACCCTGACTTCGACGACTGCGATGCTGAGGACTTCTGGGTGGAGCAACAACAATGTGACTTCTCCACGCTTTCACTGAAACATGATTCGAAATGCGATCTCTTCCTCTACACTTCGCCGAACAACGAAAATTGCGGCGGTAGCGAATCTTGTTTTATAATTGCAGCAATAAACATAAAAACAACTCAATCTGAACCTTTTCAGAAAACGCAACATTTCAACTGCAACTAGAAATGATTTTCGCGAAACCCATGCTTCATGAAGAGTAAAAATCTTAACAATAAACATAATGAAAACTTAATTCAAGTACGTAGAAAAAGTTAGCAGTTTAATTACACCTGTTAAAATAATGAGGATAAAAGAAAATTATTCCATGCATTGCTTCATCGCTGACAAGCACCTTTCTCTTGAACACGTGCGTGGTTTTCCGCATAGGCGGGGGATCGGGGGGTCGTCCGCCCCCCCGGCCGGGCTTGAAAATTTTCAGGGCAATCTCTGTTTTCAGGGCAAGCGCAAGTTGCTCAAAAATTCTGAATGTAAAAAATATATTCAATACAGTGAATTTATGGCAACTCTGTTTTTCAGGGCAAGCGCAATTTGTTAAAAATCCTGAATGGTAAAAAGTATATTCAATACAGTGAAAAATTTCAGGGCAACTCTGTTTTTCATAACAAGCGCAAGTTGCTTAAAAATCCTGAGCGGTGCAAAAATGTTCAATACGGTGAATATTCACTTGGGAGTGATCTGTGTAATTTGGACTAGTGTAGTTTGTAACCTGGACCAAAGTCGTGATTAGTTCTAGTGACTTTGATCTGGACCAAGCCCTCATTTTCTGTAAAAGTCGAACAATCGGATGTCGGTAGTTCAACAGCTTGATATAAAAATTCGGTAACTCTTTCTTTGTTCGTTTTCGAGTCTTTGTTCGTTTTCGCTGGGTGGAGGTGCAGGGTGTTAAGATGATAGAGATTTTTTTGATTAACATGAGTTTCAGAAGCGGGCAGCACGGACGTGTAGATTGCTTGGCACAGTACAAGCTCTGTGTTCTCATTGTACAAGTTCTGTGTGCTCACAGTGCAAGCTTTTTGTTGCCACGGTGCAAGCTGTGTGTTCTCACAATAAAAGCTGTGTGTGCTCACAGTACAAGCTCGGATCTTCACCTTCATTCTTCCTTCAGACAACTTCACAGGGAAATGCAACTGCACCATATGTCGCTGCAGCGAATACAGATCCAAATACTATTGTCCATTTATTCGCAGTAAGTATCCAGATGTGAGCTCAAGTTTAGTGCCGTTTTGTAGTGTTGCAATAGCGAAAATGTAATAACGTGTTTGAAAATGATGGCAGCAGGCTTACTCATGTTCGTACATTTTTGCTAAAGTAAAATCTCGAGCCATTCAAAGGAAGCAATTTAGTTTTTTCATTTAAGCAAATCGCGCACCTCCCTACTTTCTAAAGAGCTGAGAACAATAAAATGCATGTTTTATGACTTGACATGATAAAATTCGTGGTTTTGCGACTGATCAGCTCAACAAAGATGCTTTCTTTGTGAATATGTTTGCGAAACCGCCATATTCAGCATTTGGAATTAGGTGCAACAGAGTACATTTGCGTCAAATGCAGTTAATTATGAATGCATTATCTGTACAAAAGTCTTCACTAGACGCAAAAGAATTAAAACGTTTTAATTTTGTAGGTAATTTCACTGCACCTTTGGTGAACCCAGCAAAAATTTCATCAACATCTTTTTCCCTCAGCGTCGCTGTAAAAGACGATATCCTGGATCGTGTCGGAAAAGTAGAAGTACACATTTTTGCTTTTAAACAAAGTAAGATTTTTTCGAAAACTTTGAAAAATTTTGTACATGTCCGCAATGAATTATAAAAAATAGAAATGAACAAAATACCTTCACTTCTCTTTGTGGTTTTAATACGCACTGTTTTATTAGTAGTGTTAGCATTTAATTTATCAAACAACCTGACAAGAAATTATTATCTTACCAACCAATTGAGATGAAAGCTTGAGTTAGAGTAGTGAAGAGAAAGCTACTCTTACATAAAATGTTTTTGTTCTTATGTTGTGCATTTCTTTTATTGCTTCACGTTAAAAAAAACTGAAAAACTTAGACTCGGGAAAAATATATGGCAATAAAAAAAGAGATCCTCACTATTTACATGAAGATTCAAACCTTTCTAACAAACAAAATACTTCACTTTTTTATAAGTTTTTGACAATCTCTGAAGATAGCGTCCATGTGCTTGATGGAAACTGAAAGCGATCATTGAAATTGATGCAGTTGTTGAGCAGCGATTTGGTGAAAACCGGACACAAATCTTTTGAAACAAAAGCATTGCAAGTTTGTACAAAGGGAATAGTTCAGATTTTTCTGTAACTTTTGCCAGGTTCTCTGATAGTTCCCTGCAATCACAGTGTATTGGGTTATCCACATGTGATAATGCACAAGGCCGTTGCGAAGGTGGATGTAACAGTCGAGGTAAGCGGTCAGTGCATCAATTATACACAAATTATTAAGAATTCCTACCACATTGGATGTCCGTTATGATGAAACAATCACCAATCATAACAGTGTTATATTAAAATATGTCGTCTCACATTATTTATGAACCACAACAACCATTGCTTTGAAAATTTTCTTAGTTGTTAATACAGTTTCGATTTATATGTGAAGGCTTGCGTTTATTAAAATTTACGTTTGCATATCGGTTTATCTCACAGAAATCGAATAACATTGAATCAAGCATTGAATATGTAGAAATGCATGGACTTTCTCAGAATACACCATATTGTCTACATTCGTGGTTCACTACTGACATACCAGCAGGTCAAAAAAGTCGGATTGCCACTCTTTCAATGACAACTAAATCAAGTGAGATAAAGTTTCTTCGCTGATAGTTGGTTTATCAGCATGTTTCTGCATGAAACAACTTTGCTCATGCCTCACAATTTTTTTGTTAATTTGTCCACCTGACAACTAAAATACGTTCAGTGATATCTTGCATCAATTTTGTTGAATGACATTATCAGAGCGCACTTGACGTTTGTAAAGATTGTTTCAAAGTTAGAAGGTGAAAAAGCTTTTATTGGCTGGTCACTGTCTTGCAAGAACAGTTCAGAGGTGAGAGTACCTCGACGTGCTCCACAAACATAATTGTAGTTGCTTTGCAAAACAATATTTTGCTGTGAGTGTCGAGGGTTGCATGCGCATTTTTCAACTCAACAAAATGCGTAATGTTGTCGGACAACACGTAACGGGCCAAGTGGAAGTAAAATAGTGGATTAAAATTGGATTAAACTCGTGACCTGCGGCAGGAACGCCTGAACAACGGTAAGACAGAGGGGCAGTAAAAGAGTTGAGGGCAATGGAAACTTTAAAAAACAAACAAATCGTTACCAATTATACTTGTTTTTGCGCACCAACAATGTTGACCTCAAAAATAATAACAGAAATTTTAGAAAAACATTCTGAATTTTATGGGTGTGCAAATATCTACAATAAATTTGCTTCAAATCGATCTTGATAAACCATAAAATATCCTATGATTCTCTTATGAAAAGGCACCTCCACCCCTACTGACCACCTTTTTAAAGAACAGGTGGCAATATCTCCATCATTTCACCGCTCTCCGGCGTCCCTGAAATTACCTATGATGCTGTTATAGAAGGCCATTTGTGCTGCCATTGCTCTCCTTTTCACAGGGGATGGGGGTGCGCTGCCCCCGTCATGCACCCCCGTTCCGGCGTCCATGACCCGCGGTCATTGCTCCAGCGTTTGAGCAAAATGTTAGCAAGAACTGCTTTTGGCCTGGTTGCGTTTGCTAAACACCTCACTACCAAAGAGATCAGCAACAGAACTACAAATAATGAGCTGAACATAATCGAAGAAGGTTTTCCAGTATGTTGTTGATGTTCTGCAGATCTACTGGGATGGATGTCTTTAGCTCTCATGAATAATCTCAAATGTTTACTTTGGTAAACATAACTGTTTTGAATTGTTCGTATTATATTTTAGGTACTTTCCCGCTTATTGTGTTTATTATTGTTCCATTGATTGTCATAATGCTTGTCATTATGACTATTTTCTTTGTGATTAAACGGTGGAGAGAGTGGGGAAAAATGGACAGCAAGCTCCCTCCAATCTTGGTGAGAATAAATTGGAGTGACTATTTGTGATTTTAGCAAAAGCGCAGTTGCTTTATCTCTTGCGGTAAAGTATTTATTCATTTATTCAAATCAACGTCTTCTGCACTGGTGCAAAATCCGTGACGCAAAGTAACAAATGACTGAAGCCCACGTTTCATCTACTCTGGCTCAGAAAGAGAAACGTTCCTTACTATAACGTTTCATGTAGGCCTATTGTGGCTTTTGTTTTGAGCAGAAGTGAATCTGCACGAATCTTTTTCTATAGAATGAAGCTGAAAAGGATATAACGGATCCTTCCAGGTTTGAAAGGCACTGTGCAACAAGGTACATTTTTGGTGAAATTTGACAAATTTTTCGAATGCTGAAAAACTAATAGTTTTTTTCAAAGGTAGTTTTTACAAATTTAAGTTGTTTTGACTCCAGTAACCAAATTTGTTCTCGACTCTGTTTCTGCAATAAATTGATTTCGTTTATGTAATAATTTAAGTTGATTGTCTCACAAAACAAATCGAGACAAAAGGCCAAAGTGTTTTATTTTCGTAACTACTGGTTTATTTATTTTTACTCCACTGTGTTTATTTACTGTTAATCTTTCATTTCGTAATGAAAGCATTGCATTTTCTTTAGGAAAATATTTTCATTGCTACTTCCGTTGCTTAATGCAAAAGTCGACGTCACGTGACCCTCCCCTACACAGGTGGAGGAGCAGGAAATTTTTTTGAGGGGTTAAGTATTTTTGCCCGAACTTCCCCAAACTTGCAAATTTTCTCGTACAAAGATGATAGAGATCTTTTTTCTTGTGACCTTCCAAAAAAGGTCATCATTCGTTTGTCTGCAAACCGTTGAGCGCCATTTTTGCTCATACTTTCAGGAATTTTGCTTAGATAGATATTTAGGGATTTTACTCAGATTTTCAGGGATTTTGCTCAAATTTTCAGTAATTTTGCCCGAATTTTCAGCAAACCAAAACTTTTGGGGGTGCACTTGCACCCCCTGCACCCCGCCTCCTACACTACTGCTTCCCTACACCCTCATTTTAAAAAACAAAAGATGTACCAAAGTACAAACCGAACAAGCCGGTGCTTGTTAAACGTCTCGTAAACTTTGACCTGTTTTCGTGAAAATCAATGACTTTTTACCCTTCACTTTTTGTTTCCTGTTTTCATTTCCATAAAAATTAAAAAACGAACATTTGACCTCCCCAAGTTAAAAACCTGGCTGCGCAACTGTCCTACGATAATGTCCTGGGTCTTTTGCGATAAGAAAGCTGAAAAACAATTTCTGTTTTTCATCAAACTGCAAAGTCAGCATTACGGAAAACAGGCTTTTTGTGCAATACTGAATTGAATGGTCTAAAAAAAGTCTTTACAAAACAATGGCAAATGCATGCAAGCCACGGGCAACCGGTTCATTCAGGCAGGACTTATCCATAGACGTAGCCAGGGGGCCAGGAGACATGCCCCGCAATTTTTACAATATCTAATCATTTTGGGCTTTGAGAGGCGGTATCCCAAACAACACATACTGTTGTTAGCCTAAAATGAAAAATTTTGGTCCCCAAAAAAATTTTTGAACTGGCTACAGCATTGAACTCATCTTTCGCACATCCTCTAGACCAGTGGTTCTCAACGTTTTCACACCAGCGGCCCGGCAAAAAAACGCAATAAAGTTTTACGGACCGGCAACATACAATCACAAGTAATCCGCCAATACGTTCCGCGGACCGGCGGTTGAGAAATAGTGCTCCAGATTCAAGCCATCATCTGACGCAGAATGTGACGCAAGGAATTTTGATTGTGATGTTTCTTAAAAAATTAATTACTTGGACCATCGCACAATCAATTTATTCGATTGTTATAGGCCCCCCTTGATTGTAAGCTGCACTTGAGCATACGTTACCTTAGCCTCTGAGATACTTTCGCATACCAGCACGTTTCGCATTCAACTGGCAACCTTGGTGATGATGCTCACACCACTACAACCATCGCCGTACAACCAGTTGATATTTTCGGGGTGGGGGTAAAATGATAGTGACATCATGATGTACCTAACAGCTAAACATTGTTTTTTAAAATTTTGGGGGATCAATTTCCTGGTTGCGGCCGTGCCCTTTCTACACTACAAAGAAAATGCCCTATGTTTTAAAAGAGTCACAAAAATGCGCTTCGTTGGCAGCAGTGCTTTTTTTTCTTCATTCATGCTTCTTTTCACACGGTATGAAACTACGTGGCTTAGCGCTAGTAGCAGTAACTGTTTCGCGGCATTACCTGCCAAAAATGTCTGCGTTGAACAGTCACATGCGGCAAAACGCCTACTACCCAGGGCTGCCAATCTGTCTTCAGCAAAAAAAATCAGACCATAGTCACAAAAAAGTAAAATAGCAAACACAAGATCAATACTGTTTTACAACTTGTCAGAGTCATCGATGTAATACAATTCTAAATCTTCAAAAGCATTTTCTTCTCCCGTGATTATATCGTCATACATTTGTTTCTTATTATTAAATAAATCGACCATTTTTAGAGTAACACTAAAATTTTGCAACCTTTTTTTCAAAACTTAGATTTTTTTTATACATAACAATGCATCTAACACCCTAAGCTTCATTCGATTCCTTAACAATATTTTTGTTAAAGTTACAGTTGAGAAAATATGTTCCATCTGCATTTGAAATAGGCAATGCTAAGCAAGTCAGTGCGTACATTGCAATCTAATCAAACGTGCTTTCTCCAGCATTTTTGTACTTTCTCACACCGATCTATAACTTTGCTACTGTATGTCTAGCTAGAGCAGAGGTTCCCAACCTTTCTCTGAACGTGCACCCCTTCAACATTTCGACAGATTAGCATGTACACCTTAAAATTTCTTATAAAACGTGCAAGGTATTGGCGGGCCGGATTATACTGGTCGGCGGGCCGGATGCGGCCCGCGAGACGTAGTTTGGCCGCCCCTACCCTAGGGGTAGACTACATGTACCCGAGATAGTAAACCGCTGAGCTAGAGATATACTGTCTGAAATACAGTACCTCGTTTACCCACTCAATAAAGCACATTTTTCTATATTTGTCTTCTATCTCATGCATATGTTGTATGGATCATCATTGGTAAGTTTTAAACAAGAATTTGGAACCATAAAAATCTATATTTTGTCTAGATTTTTTGGATTTTAAAAAAAAGCCAAGCATGTCAAAAGAAATCCAAATTTCAAAATCTGGCTCCATAAAAACCAAGTTGGCAACCCTGCTGCTACCAAAACTTGAAGTGAACTTTTGAAGTTTTGTTGCCATGTTATTGATGCGTAATAAAGACCAGAAGTAGAACAATCCGCTCCAAGTTGCTCAACCTGTCTCTGCAGGCAAAGGAGCGAACAAAACTGAACTGCAAGCTCATCACTGCATGACAACAGAACAGTGAACCTGACTCTTGTGCAGTATGTCATACTGGCATACATACTGTCATTCCAAGAATTAAATCAATTAATCGAAATTAAGCTGCTGATTTCAGGCTTTCCAGAAATTTTTAGTTCATAGTCCCAATTTCCAGGGGGGTTAATGCCCGTTTTGCCCCCCCTGCGGACGCCCATGACTGCAACTGCCTTCTGTTCATCATAATCCGTCCTGTGACGGATGTGCACGTGATGCTGAAGAGAAGAGAATGCGAACAAAGAGTTTGGTCGACAAAACGTAGAAAAGGAAAGGCTGAGCCTCATCTAGACCTTTCGATAAGATAAAGGAAAAAATGTAAGTCGCGCTTGATTGTAAGCTGCATGGAATAATGAAACAAGCATTATGAGCTTCAGCTTGCAATCGAATAAATACGGTATGCAAATTCATCAAAATTGTCTAGTATCACAGGGAGATCCAACTACAACCGTCGCATAAAAAACTTGAGTGGAAGTAATCGTGTGGCAAAACAAAGGAAAAACGCAACTGTTAAATATAAATTTTAGTAAACCAAAACATTTTTATGTATTTACGACAATTGCCCACAGGTTGGAGTTCACCACAACTTGTCGGCCAATGATGAGCATGTAAGAATCACAATGGGAAACAATGATTCAGCAACAAGTCTCCACAAAGCGACGCACTTCAAACAAATCGCAAATTGTTTTACTAGGAAATCCATTCCACGTACCTTCATCTCTGTACATTGCAAGCAAATTTACGCATCTTCAGGCCTGTAAATTGCAAGCAAAAGTTTACGAGATGAAATGATGGAAAGATAAAGCAAAATTTAGAGAAAGAACACGAACTAGTATCAATCACATGTTATGGCCATGATGCAGGTCTAACGAAAGCCAAAAAACAAAACTGGTGCCAACTAGCTAGCTTCAAGCAATGCAGTGATGAGACAGCACAACAACGTTTCGGCGCCTGTAGCACGCTCAGCTAAAACTGCTGACCATTGCTATTGGGTTTTTCCTACCTGAAGCTTTTTGTCTCTGCGATGCATGGCCTTGCAGTATGAAGAAATCAGGTACTAACAATTGTAATTGCTGTAACAAGTACTCTTATGCAGCCAAACAGGGCATTCTTTACACTTGAAAAAACCTGCTAAACTTACACCCATGAGATGACCTACTCCGGGTTTCAATTAATGATGATGACGTATTTCGTGATGAAACATCGCTTGTCTTAAATTTACATAACATTTGTACTTCCCCACAGTGGTGTAGGCAGGCCCGCAGCCAGGTTTTGAGGTTTGGAGGGGCAAAATACATTTTCAGAGGAGCACGATTTTTGTTTTCATCATTTTTTTTTCTGGGAACAAGAAAATTTGGGGGGTACAAAATAAATTTTGGGGGGCACTGCCCCCGTATGCCCCCCCATGGCTACGGGCCTGGGTGTAGGAGGCGGGGGTGCACGGGGTGCAAGCGCATCCCCAAAAGTTTTGATTCGGTAAGTTTAGTAGTTTTTTGCAACTCTAAAGAATGTATTGTTTGTCTTCATAACAGTACTTTTTTACAGCAATTACAATTGTTAGTACCTGATTTCTTCATACTGCAAGGCAATGCATCATAGAGACAAAAAGCTTTAGGTGGGAAATTTTACAAGTTGCATCAGATTTGCTCCGTGGTGACCAAAGTCTATGTTTGTTTCCAAACCTGTAGAAACGTGGTTTTTGAAGAATGTTGAAATAAACTAAGAAAAACAAGAGGAAGTAAAGCGCTTATGATCTTATAAAGGCAGAAAGTCTGTGGACATTGCACCTGGTGCCCAGCAAGCTCAGATCCTGACCTTCAATCAACGCATTGTTGGATGTTGTCGTCAGCAAAGGATTAACATTTCCAGAACGTTTTTTATTGAGACCAAACAGGGAAAAACTTGTAATGGTTTCAGTGTAATCTGATACCAGTATAATACAAGGTGAAACATAGCACTTAGGAATAATATTAGAACTTTCGTTGTATTTACGCCATTCATGGTAATGTAGTACTTAACGACAATGAGGCTTTTCCAAATTGGAATCCAACGTTGCGTAAAGGAGAATTTACGAAAGGAATTTCAGTAGAGAAGTAGCACTTTAAATGCAAATGGTTTGATCATTCAATTCATGATAAAAATATGACACATTGTCCCAAAACTTGATGGCAACGTTTTTTGAAAAAAACTGAAAAACCAAATGACAACAAGCAATTTTTTCAAACTTTATGATTCGATTTCTGGAGGTAACTAACGTAATAAGAAGAATGAGTTTCTTAGAAATAAAATGTAAAACTGTTTTCATTGCACTTGCAGAACATCTGATCAGTCTGAAACAGAAGTTTTTGAAGCTCTTGTGAAACCGACCTATTCAAGTTCCACCGATGATGGTAAGTTGATTTGACAGAAAACTTCAAGTGAAACAACACAAGGAGAGGTTGATGTTGGAAAACATCTGGTCGATTCTGAGGTTGTATTCGTATGCTTTTAAAATCTTTTGTTATAAAAAGTGCTTTGTCCAATTAAGTCAAAGCAAAAGTTTTAAAATGGTCTAATATGTAAACGCCAGAGATGGACGTGGACCATGAAACTGAGAAGTCGAATCATGTCTGATCCATCAGTTCTCTGAGTCCATATCAGGTTGCTTCTGTCGCAGACAAAACAATTCCTGCCGTCAATCATTTGAAAATAAATGCAAAATGAACAAAAGGTGTTCTTATCAAACAGAACTTTAAGTTCAACGTCATTCCATTCAAAACGATTGCACGGGTGGGGCTGGTGACGTTTCGTTGCGTTTTGTGACAAAACAAACCCAACGAAACATAATCATGCATGATGTGTTGTGAATATAATGCCGAAGCTGTAATATATTTAACAGCAAAGTTCTACACAAGTAACAACATTTTCTGGTTCCTTTGTCACAAAATATTGGTGAAAGACCATGAGGTCATCGGGTCTGCCAATCCTGCAATACAATTTTCAGTACTATCATTAGTTATGTGCCAAGAAAAGTCAATCTGATAAAAGCAAACACACAACTGTCATTTGCAAGTGAGTNCCTGTGGATGCACACCAGGGCTGTGGAGTCGGAGCCCAAATTTGATTTACGCTTCCACAGCCCTGGTTTGTGNTATGTTTAGATCAGGGTTTCTCAAACGTTTTTCACATGTCCCACTCTCCATCAAAAGCATCATTTCGCGACACCTCGTCTATGTTGATGTATTAATACAATTGTACAAATAAGACAGTGTTTTTCAGTTTTCAATTGACCAAACCATTTTGGACCCGGAGCCTGAAAGGGCTAGCTGTTTGAGCCGTATCTGGAGCCAAAACTTCAGATGCCTGGAGCTGGAGCCATGGCCGGAGCCTGAAATGTTAGTTCCTGCTCCATAGCACTGATGTTCAACCATTTCTTATGATGAGGTATTTAATTTCACAGGTGTGGTTTGGAGAGGACACGATACTTAAAATAATGATGCAAGTGAAAATATGAGACAAAGATAAACTATAAAATATTTGAAAACAGACAGATGAAGAAGAGTAAACAACATTAGAAAAGGAAAATTTTTATTGCCTGTTAATCATAAAAAGCGTGGTAAAAAACGTAGTGGAAAACATTGCAAGGTATGAAAGCACAAAAATGAACAACACAAGATGAGTTAAACGAATTCCATTGCTACTTTGCGCCATCTAGCTGAGAGAGTACGTAGTTTTTGTACAGTTGTAAGAAGTTAAAGCGAGGCCTAAACTTGATATGGTCAGGTATTTCTCGCTATACCTCGGCTCCATTAAATTTGAGGGAGCATCGACCTTGAGAAGAGTTTACCTTGGTACGAAGAAATTTTCTGAAGTTTTAAATCTGTTGGGATAATTAAGAAGCCTATGAATAAATTGAAATGCTGGTTAAAATTTGATGGAAGTAGATTGTTTTCATAACAGTGCACGAACTTACCATTTTAAATAAATTGTTGATTGTTAGATGGCAATTTTGCATATAACTCTCATCCAAAGTGGCTGCGTTGGCTGTTTTCAGAAATTTGACAGCTTTTTTGTAGATTCACAAGAGGTTAAATAGCAGTGTTTGAAGCCCTTCCCCAGTTCAAGACAGCATAATTTAAAGATACCGGGTGGTATGTTATTTCACTGTAGATAATATTCCGCATAATTTGTAGAGTTGTGTGGTTAACTTAGCAATATGTGGTTTCCAGCTAAGCTTGTTGCCAAGTATGATGCCAAGGTATTTTATGTTATTTTTTTCATAGATTGATAGTTGAATGAATTCTTTTTGAAGTCAACACACAAAAAAAGAATATTCCTTTGTGTCACAATTTCCTGCCAATAAGCATTGATTGCATCGCACCGCCCAACACTTTTCTAACTTTCAGAAGCACTGATAAGACTGCAGCTGCAACCAGCTTCATAGAAACTCTTAATTTTCTAAGACGGGCTGCATTTGACTTTAATTTGACCCGCCAGGTTGAACAACCTGATGAGTTAAGTGAAGCAACTTTTATGAAGTCGCTGAAACCGTCAGGTAATGGCGGAAAGGAAAATTTTAAGCTTAGATACCTATGTTATGATGTCATACGCAAATCAAGCTGAAAAATCTGTGTTTTTTCACTTCTTCACCGCTGTCAAACTTGCTGGTGTTCTTAGCTGCTTAGTAATGAGGCAGAGGATCAATTAAAAACAACACTTTATTGTAAACACTGTACATAAACCTTTGCAGTGTTTTATTAATCAACAACATACGCAGTTGGTTAAAACGCACACGTCCATTTTGCAAACAAAGGACAAATAACATGGAGTTGGACAAAAGCCGTAGCGACGTTTCCGGGAGTACCCGCAAGTATGTTTGGTCGCCTTAAATGCTAACCAGAGAGAAAAGCTG
>JGI24158J21664_10004775_pt1 | contig 17526 bp, 9 predicted proteins | sample Ectturendosymbi3_FD_21664 | JGI IMG/M metagenome (IMG submission 21664)
AACCAGAGCGCACCAGAGCTCTATATAGCCTGTTCTTGGTTTTAATCGATTTGAGAAGACATGGAGTTATCCACGGTTTATGGGACAGTTTTTGTTTTGCTTTGGACAGCTTTTTTAGAGGAGCAATCTTTTTTTAAGCCTGAAAAAAGCTTTGAAATTTAGTAGTGATATTTAGCAATGTTCTTCAAAACCAGCAAATGGTTTGAAAACAATTTGTCGATAATTTTCGAAATCATAAATACCTCATGGGTTTATCAGTTAATCGAAACTGCCCTTCGCAATATAAAAATTAACGCAGGTAATTTTTTGCGGCAAATATCGGCATATCCTTCATTTACCTTTAATTTTCAGGGTGAAAACCGACTGGAAGTCGTTCTTAAAGATGTCAACAATATATCAGCAAAAAAATCTGCTTCTTCCAATGTATACATCAAGGGGTAAGTTTTACGTGTTCACGATTAATCTGCGGGACAGGTTGGCTTTCTTGGCACGGTTGCGATTATCATCATGAACTCGGATTATAAGCATGTTTATAACCTTTGCAAACCTTGCTTGATTGGCGTCGAGTATGCGCTGACGACGAGGTTAGTGCCACTGAGATTATATTAACGTGGTATACGCAATGCGCGTGGGACTCGTATCTGTACAAAACACAATTTTCTTAACTAATATATCTGTAAAAGCAATGCGCGTATCGAGTCAAAGTTGGTCTCTGTCCCAGGTTGAAAGTTTGCCTGCAGTTAAAACATACTTGTTTAATAGAAATGTTTGCAGCCTTGTTTGTCTGTTTTGGTAAAAATCACTTGGATTAGAAAGACAAAAATGCATTCTTCTCGTGATTGCGTCGTTTCAAGCAATGTGACTGTGTGAGACACAAAAAACTCAGGTGCAGCTCTCGCCAACAGCGGTTGGTCGTGTTGTTTCACGCAATTCAACGCAACATGATATTGTGTTCACTGCTGCAGCATGACTGCGGTATGGTGGATACCGCTTCAACAACCCACGCACTCTTTGTGATTACGGTGTGCATGTCTATCCGGCATGATCATCTTAACAATGCATATTGCGGTGCGTTTTCTTTGAACTGTCTCTGTGGTGGTGTCTTTGCTGCGTGTGATGTCGCTCTCCTATTGGTCAATGCATGGCGCATCAATGTATGGTTTTGTCATTAGATCTCGACCCAATTGTTTTGGTGATCAAACGTTTAGCATGCACAAAGAAAAGGAGAACATAAACAGCTTCACTTTATCAAAGGCCATACCTTAGCAGTAGCGTAGCCAGCCCAAATTTTTTTTTGGGGAAAAAATGTTTCAAATAAGGCGAGTAACACTATTTTGTTTGGGATATGCCGCCTCTCAAGGCACAAAATGACTATATGTTCTTAAAAATTTTGGGGGGTCATGGCCCCGTAGGTCCTCCCCTGGCTACGCCTATGTACCATAGGTTAAACGTTTTCTGCCTTTCTCTTTTAAGTAACAATTTATCAAAATGTTTTAATTAAAAGCTCTTCCAGTTCAGAAAGTGTTGTTTGTTTACCTGCTTTCAACATAAGATCTTTTTTCGGCCTGCTTTTTGAAAACGTGGTCAGACCAGTGTACAACTATCACCACCGATCGCCCCACCCCCACATGGACCACCTTTAGGTGACGAGAAGCGCTCACCTCTTTACGTGGCTTTCCGCTTGTCAGTTACTTTCTGCCCGACAAAGCTCACGAGACGAAACAGAAAACCCCCCTCGTGTCCGGCGAGGGGAGCGTCGGTTTCGATCACCTCTTTGTCTTCACCGGTGTCGAGAGGCACGAGCTTGAGGACCGGTGCGTGGAGTTGACCGTTCACACCCAAGGAGCGTTCGGGAAGAGCCACCTGGTGGGAGGCGTTAGACTCGGATCAGGAACAGGTTTGCCTGCGATTTTTGCACAATTGAAAAGCGCATGATATTTACAATTAGTCTTTTGTTGCATTGAAAAGAATTGTTTCGTTGTTTGTAGAGTTTTAAAACACAATGAACTTCTTAAACTCCGTCGGAAGTTTCGTTGTATTTTTGGCCATATGTAAATCCTTTTTTCATCTTGAAACGATATTTTCGCTTGTTTTATTAATGAGAAATGGTCGCTAGATCGTGGACAAGGATGCTTCCAAAAGTTGTTAAATTTGGCAAAATGTCACGATTACGATTTCACTACGTCTGTTTTTCGAGGACATCAGCAAAAGTGTTCAGCGCAACTTTTGAGAGGGTTTGTGGGTGTCAATTGTGTCGGTAGAACAGTTAAAAGTTTGCATGTTTTGCTGCATGCATTGTTTTGCTTCCCTAACTGCTTGCTTGCCATCATTAACAAGCGAGTTACCGGAGATTTCACTTCGCCTAGAAAAAAAGGGCCAGAGTGCTTTGAAAACCTAAAGGAAAAACAAAAAACACTTCAAAAAAGTAACAGCGATTGTGCGACATCCGTTTGAAGCATCTGCGTGCAACCAGTTCTGGTGCTGTTTTGGTACTTGCAACTTTGGTGTACTGTCAACCTAGCCCAGACCTATACATAGTTTGACAGTTATCGTAGATCCGATTTTCTTCCTACTTCAATGTTTCTTCAAAAGAAGAAAGCATGTCTCCGCAATGAACTTTACAAGTTTTTTATACTGAGTCATTTTTCGGACGTAGCTCTTTGTGAGTTTTGGAATAATACGTTACTTTGGAGAGAAGAGTTTTTTTCGTTTTTCGACAACTTTTTCTTGCCATTTGAGAAACGATGGAACTTTCAGGCATACTCCGTTTTATGTAGAGTGAACTCTTCTGATTGTCTTGGGCGCTGTTTTGTTATGTATAGATTTTGTTGTTTTGGGATTTCAGACACTTTTGACGTTGCCGGCTGCAATAGCTGTTTTTAAAACAGACGCCGTGGTTATATAGTATTCATTTGAGGAAAGGTAAAAATTAATTTGCGAGTTTAGTTTTGGTTTGTCACTGCCAGTTTGGTATTTTAGCAAGGTAAGAAATTGAACTTCAAAGATCCAAGAGTTGAGTTGATTTTATTTGGCCATAATTAAAATAATCAAGAAGCAGTTTTATATCATACTTAACTATTGTATAAAAAATTTTGCGATTTTCATTCCCGCTTCAGGATCAGCAAAAAAGCAAATTTTCTGGAAACAGTAAAAGTGTGTTTAAATTTCATGTAGTACTATCTTTGTACGGACATTGTGACCGGTTGTTTTGTTTTTTAGAAATCGTAAAAACATTGATATTATTCACAAGTTCATTCCCATTTTCTGATAATTTTTTGCAAAATTTTTGACCGCGACCAAGTGACCTTAGCATCGTTTGAAGATTAATGCGGTGTTGTATAAAGATGTGACAGCAGCCTAACCATTGCGAACGCAGTTGTGTTTTAAACAAAATTCATTTCTCGAAAACAAAACTCAATCAAGCAATCATTTCGCTTTCCTGACCGTTGAGGTTTTCCGCCTCTGCAATGCCATTTTTTAATTTCTTCCAGGAATGAGTTTTGACAAGACGGTTCCGTGGATGGATTCACGAGACGGGGAAGTTGATCTGTGGAGGCGCATGATCAAGAACGAGGGGTCCTGGGAAACCGGCAACCTCCTGCTGCGTGATTTCGAGCCGCGAAAGTGAAGCTTGACCACAGCGATCTTTCGTGCTGAAAGAGACTCAACCAGTTGCAGTTTGTTTAGAAACTTTCTTAACTGGCAAGTACTCGCTCTCAGTCAACCTTTGAGCTGCGCTGGCTGTCTTCTACGCCGCTTTCTTTTGGCACGCCCGCGAGCTGTCTGGCGGTGCTGCGAAATTTTGTACTTTTACAGTACTTTGAAAGCTCCAGGCGCAAAGAACCAGAGTCTTGTGCACCATCTTCAAAATGTTGTAGGCCAGGCCATTTTATATGTGTAGAAATTTCCACTTGGCCTGTCTGCCCTGGGCAGCAGCAAGTAGCGAAGATTTCACAAAAACTCTGTGTGTCGTCACAAATGAGTGTGTGTCGTCACAAACATCTGTGTGACGTCAATTCTGCGAACAGCGCTCGAACAATGTATATTTTACTGCAATCATTGTTGTTCAACGAGCAAAAAACAATGGACGAACAAACAAGTTTTCCACTAGAAGTCATAAAGTCAACGGCAGCAAAATGCGAACTAGATTTATATTATAATGATTGTGTTTTGTCATGTGTGTTTTTTTATGTGGCTCCGCTTTGATCTACTACGAATTTTCTAGGTATAATTAAACTAAGAATTGTCTAGCTCTATTGTGTTATCATTATTAGCGTACCTCTTGCTTCGTGCTTGTTGTATTCAATTAGTTAGTAGCAACCTAATACGCAGTCTTCCACACGTTACTGGCAAGTACCAACATCGTGCCTGCCAAGTTTTTTCCTGTATACTCTCCGTGAATTTCCCACCTTGCAATTTTGATACATGTGTGCAATTTGTGTTGATTGCGTCATTTTGCACATTTTCAGTTCAGATGTGTGTTGGTGTTGTTTGTCGAAACCAAATCGATGGTACAGTTAACCGACAATGCAATTAATCTTTTTAAGTCTTCCATCCTTGTTTTGTCACGATAAATAAGCGAAGTTACGGTTGCTTTCGAAGCTTACACGCAGTGAGGGGCCACAGACCCGAATGGAGTTTTCAATACACGCCAGAGTTTGAAAGCTGCGTGGATTTTCGTTTTTCTTGTTGCGCGCTCGGACGCATTATTGACTGGCAAACTTGTCGCCACCTTAAACCTTTTGGGCAACATTTAAATTTGAACAGGGGGGCTGAAGAGCAGATTTGTATCAATAAAAATCAGTTTAAAGTATTACGAACAAAGTGGCTGGATGTACTGCTTCGTAAAATTGGGGGCCGAAATTGCATTTGAGGACCACTACCCCACAAGACCATCCTTGCCGACACAAATCTTGTGATAGTTGCAACTACAATTTTAAAATTAGTAGACCATGTTACCAGACTCATAAGGATGATTTTTCATCAGGCGAAGTTGAAGTTGGATGTCGCTTTGTCTAAAACTCGTTTTTCACCATGTTAAAAGACGTTGCATATGTTTTACAGCAGCCAAACATCTCCTATCGAGGTCTACAGTAGTTTAAACTGAAACAGTGGTACTTCAAAGCCATTGTTATCACAACAATCAAGAATAACTTATTGTTATGCGATGGTTAAGTCTTTGGTTACAATCGTCACTTTTTGACCTAAGCGTCTTTTGAGCTTTCACCCAAAATTTGTTGGCGCTAATCTGAGGCTGTAATATAGAAGTGGCTGTAGGTTGGGGGCAATACTGACCCAATTAAGTCCTTGATCACCTGTAATAATTTTAAATCACGTTTTGGAAATGCTGCACGTTCAGTGCTCACCGTGGCAAACAGAAACTAATAAAGTTTTGTTTTCGGAGACAGACTGGAAAATACTATAGCTTCACCCATTACCGATGTCCTTTTTAACACATCACAAAATCCAATATATTATAAACTGGTTGACCACCGCGTTCAGACTTGGTCTTTTTTCCCTTATGGTCCACATACGTCGATGGATTCGCCTGCCTCGGGTTGTCTTTGTATGTCAAAAATCATCCTCCTGTTCACCACTTCTCATTACTTCTCTCAAGCTTGTTTTTACTCTTCACTGTTTGTGTTTTCCTTTTTTCCAACAATGCTCTTGGTACAAAAACAAGTGCTTTGGCTTTGCGTGCGATTGCAGGGGCTTCGTCCGCCTGCTGCTGTTCACCATTCTTGCGTCACAATGGTATGCATGCGACCCGTAATTGTTTCGTAAAAGATGTAAAACCGAATAGTGCCTCTAATTGCTGTAAGTAGTGATTTTCGCGTCACAGTTATCTCACTGCATCTTATTTGTCGCACACGCATGTTGGTCAACGCCGCGGCGCAGTTGGTCGATTCATTTATCTGTCTCGCATTTTGCTTATCATTCGCGCGTAGCTCGCATGAAATCGCTGCGTTTCTTTGTCAATTTCGCCCAACCGTCCTTTTTCAACCTACCATTCCCAGCCGGAAGACCTCCAATGGGTTCAACATGGAATTGTAGAGGTGCAAACCTCACTCCCATAACTCAAATAATCTTTTTTTGGAATCCAATTATAACTCAGTTGATTTAGAATTTAAGTTGGTCCGCAAGTTTTTGGATCGATTTTCACGATTGAATTTCGCTGACGATAAAATCGTTGTTGCTTTTGAAACGTCCAACTGATTTAACTCAAATGTGCGGTTTTAATATTGCGACGTCTATTCTAAATTTTCGAAGACTTCACATCATGGGCGTCGGAAGGTTTTTTTCCAGGGGGACTAATAGTGGATTTTCCAGTGGGGGACCAAAAGTGGTGGGATTGCTTTAACCCCCTCCAACCTAAGAAAACAACCTTTTTTACTGAAAATTTAATAGGAAAACGGCAAAGTTCAAAACCCAGGGGGCAAGGCCCCCTCCTCCCCCCCTTCCGACGCCCATGCGTCAAATGTTTAACCGAGTACAAGACTGCTGGCGCCAAGCAACGATGTGCACGGGAGCAACTATTTCGAGATCGCTTTCATAAATCATTATCAAATGTTAACAACACTGCTTTCGCGCTCCGTTTCGTGACCTCATCAAACGAGTTGCATCAGACGTGATTACGTGTGAATTTTTCGTGGCCGAGTCAAATTTTGTTGCGTAGAAATAGGAATGAAGTTTAAACGACGTTCGCAAACCTGTTGCTGTCTGTGCCGCGTGTGGCTTCATAGCCATTCACCGTTTTGGATGTTTTGTGCTCGCAGCTTTGGACGTTGTCATGTATTGTGATGCGTTAATTCGTGCAAAGGGACATCTTTACGACCTTCCTCTGCAGTTCAGCGCTGGAGTTGGTTTACATTTTCTATTTTTGTGTAACTTGTGCTTACGTTTCGAAATTATTTTCAACGCATAGAGCAAATAGAAGAAAAGCAAAACCAAAAGGATTGTTGCTACGGCCGTAGAAGTCGCAATACATGTATATCCGTAATAAAGGTATTACAGGTCTGTACCCACGTTTGAAGGTGTGGGGGGCCAAATACATTTTGAGGGGTAAAAATGTTTGTTTTACTGTATGCTAAAAACAGATTTTTCTGGGCACAACAAAATTTCAAGGCAGGGGTAAGGAACCCGCGGGCCAAATGCGGCCCGTGTGAACATTTAGTATGGCCCGCATCATAATTTTCGTTACCGAAGTTAGAACACAACATCGCGTCGAAACAAAGCTCCATGATATGCAGACACGTCGACATTTAGTCAAGAGAAGTCTCTGTCGCTCATTGACATAATTTTCTTCTCTCCTTATTTACCTTTGGAGGATAATGCAAGAATTTTAAGATCAAATTGATTAATTTTTGCGGCCCGACATCGATTTTCCACAATTCGTGCGGCCCGTGATAACCAATAGGTTCCCCATCCATGTTTTAAGGGCGCAAAAAATTTTGGGGAACATGTTTCTCGACTATCCCCGTGGCTGCGGGTCTGAGATATTATCGAAATATGTTGTGTTTGGTGCACAGCGGAAAACTAGCCACAAATGCCGAAAAACAGATCTGCGGTAATTCATATCGTTTGGCCAGCACTGCAGTCGTTAGGCCTTATTCTTGTTTTGTTTCCAGGGGATTGAAGTACAGTTGCGGTTCACAAGTTAACATTGCAATCAAAATTACAGTTGCGCATGCAGTTTATAATAAAGAGTTTAGTTGCGCTTGTACTATTTCTTAGCTTCGTTTCTGTTACGCTTCAGCAAATGTAGTCAACGATTGAACGTCACTTGCTGATTCTGCGAACAACGATTTTGCCGCACCTTCCCTCTTGTGTCTACAAGCAATTTCTGCAGTGCACGGAAACACTGCAGAACTGCGAATGCACGGAACTTGTGAGGTGCAAAATTAGGCTGTAAATTGTAAAGTACGCGTTCAAAACTGCATGCGTGAAAGTTTAACCGGCTGTTCGTGAAAGGGGCGCCTCAACGCTGTTTGCGAGAGATTTTGGTGATGTTTTCGAGACGAACAACGTTTTCAAGCATTTACCATAGTTTCAAAGGCAATTTCCGCCACGTTTACTTTTGCGTGCTTTTAATTTTTTGATAGGGACAACCAAGCCTACAAAGCCTCTGATTTGAAATAATTTGTAGATTCTGTCAAGAGAAAATATTTCAAACCTGAGTGTTGGGACCATTTTTCGTAGTAGGGATTTGAATGAGGTCTCGGATTTCTTTCGGAATTGATAGGCAGTACAAAATTTAGGGTAAAAATCTCATCAGAGAAGCTCGTTAGGCACTGAATCCGTAAACTTGATTTTTGGCGATGAACACGTTCTTTTTACGTCCGTGGGAATTTTGAAAATTCACCCCTGCACTGTGTCAGTTTAATGCGCCACTTCAATAAACGTGATTGCTCTAAACCAGGGGTGCACAACGTACGGCCAAATGCGGTCTTCGATAAAAATGTATGGGCCCATGCACATTTAACATAAAATGCAAGTTATGGCGGCCGTGCATTAATAAAAACTCTTTTTCTCCTGCACACGGATATTTAGTTAAATGACGGCGAAACAGATGTGTGGAAGCAGGCGAGGCTCAGTGTGTTGAAGCAGAACAGAAGCAATTCAAATAATAGAAATAACTTGAACTCGCTGGCAGGGCCGGCCCCAGCAGATGCGGGGCCCAATGCAAGACCTGGGCGCGGGGCCCCTCTGAGCAGTAATCTTATGACGTCATCATGTTCAGTCAACCGTGTTACGATCGTGGTAGAACGCAGATATACAGTGCAGCACTAACACGAGAAATGAGCACGTTTGCTAACGTTCGAGACGAAATTTGCTCGTTCTGACGAGAGCGTTCTTTGTTAACAATGAAATTTACATGGCGTTTCTACTGAATTATCAAGCGCAAGGTGGATCTGGCAAAAATGAACAATCTACCCAAACACCATGGTGCCGGACCCAGAGGCGTGGGGCCCAATGCAGCTGCATCGGCTTAAGGCCGGCCCTGCTCACTGGCGGCCGTAATTCACAAAAGTGTACGTCATGCGGCCGGCAATAGTGAAAACCCCCATTTTTTGCAAAGGAAATCTTCCTAAACATTTCGAAACACGTTGTTTGCATAAATCCATCGCAAATATTTTCTCGACTTTACTTTCCTAGGACCGTAGAAAAACTGTGTCACTTCTGTGACATCTTTGTATGATCCAATATCCAACTTTGTTTTGGACAATAAAAACCGTTTACAAGAAAAGTTGTTCAACTAATGAAAATATACTATCAAGTCTTGAACAACACCAATGTCGTTCTTCTGGACGAAGGTGTTCGAAAGCGCATTGCGTTTGCTCCAAGTGAAGGCATTGCACGGGACAATCCGAGAAGTAGCAAGCAGCGGACAAGCTGATTAAACCCGATAACACCCCAACAGCCAGAAAACTTTGATAATTGCTCGTCATCTTTCAGCTGTACCGATCGAGTACTGTATTGCAAACCAGACCCGTAACCAAGGGGGTGAAGCCCCCCGAGAAAAACTTTCGCCCCCCCTGGAAAAATGTGTTGGACATAGTTCGAAAATTTTTGGCCCCTCTCAGAAAACTCTTTGGCCCTCCTGGTGTCCCAAGCTGGTTAGCTTTGTTGCTGCAAACCCTTAATGTTGGTTATTAACATTATGCTGAGGCCTAGAAATTCCTGAAACGCCGATGAAATGATTCAGAGTTACGTTTACCTATCAGTCAATTTTATTAACCAGGTGGATACAGGAAGCAGATTAACCAAGACATGCATGACAAATTAGCACATATTCTATCCATTTCGAGATGATTATTTAGAAAATGTTCTTCCGCAAGTCAGCAACCGACTGAAATCAAACGTTTTTTGCCTTTGAAACGCCGTCGTCTTCTCACAAAAAACAACAACTTCAAGAAAGAATAAAAGTCAAACTACCGAAAGCTAGTCGCTATAATGTTCAGTTTTTCTCCTTTTTGCCACTTCGGCTTAAAAACTTAGAAACCTTTCGTTTCTCTGGCTTTGCCCATAACAAAACCTTCTGTAAACTGGCAGTGGTTTATTTGTAGCTGGCATTTGTATGATTTGAGTGCAAAAAGTTGTTGGAAGTGATGCAGACTTGAAAGACAATCCCAGCTTCACTTCAATTGATGTTACTTTCAGGTATCCAGGCCGGATTATCCTGATGCGAGACCCTAGGCCAGTGTTTTGCAACCGGGGTTCCGCGGAACCACAGGGTTCCACGAGTGACTGACAGGGGTTCCGCCGAAACAGACCGAAATTGCCTGGGACGAAATTCGCAACCACAGTTCTCTGAGCGGTTTCAGCAATACCACTGTTTCTCAATATCCTTGACACTACCAATCGCATTGAAAACTCTGTTTATCAATTGCTTTGACTTACTGCTTTTTTGTGTTATGGAACCCTTTGCCATAGGGTTCCACGAGCAACGCAAACATTTGCGGAAGGTTCCGCTGCAGCAAAAATGTTGAAAAACGCTGCCCTAGGCTAATCCACCCGTGAGGCCTCCTCTCTCGCTGTTGCGACAGAAAAATGGAAAAGCGTTTAATCAATTTGTGCAATGTCGAAAATGAAATGACGACATGGACCCTCTCCAAGTACGCTCAATAACAATTTTCCAAATCCCTAGAATGTCCCACGATCACTCCGTTTGTTGCTGTCTGCGACGCAAAAGCGTTCAATGACACGGAATTGTGGAAATCGTGCTTGGGTGGCGGGAACAGAATTTCCACAGGGGATTCAACCGAAAACTCCACGGTTAAATATTTGACCACACACATAACGTACGTAGTTTGTAAGTTTCACCTTTCACATCAATTTTTTGTACTCATCAGTAGCATCTAAAACATACACTTTCCTTAAGCAAAACACTGCACCTATGTGTGATGGCATGAAGGCTTAAAGCCAGGAGTCGGCAAACACTGGGCCTCGGCCCGGTGCCTGTCCATGAAGAAATTGTTACCGGGCCGTGCGGAACCAAAGACCAATTGGTCCAAAAGTAACTGGAACGACTGCCATAAGGAACACAGTTCGGGTGCCATTGACTACCATAATCCTTGCAGGTCGGAGCATCTTATTGCGGCAAAGCAAACTCAGATCGTTCACTGAATCAGTGCCACGATGACTTAATACGACTTGTAATAAAGTTGCATGTGCCACACATTCATTAATTTATTGGGGGCCGGTCAACAAAATAATGCCAGGCTGAAACCTGTCCCCAGTACGAATAAGATTGCCGACTCCTGCTTTAAGCCACAAGGGAGTGAGGACCATGTTGCGGCCCGCTTACCACGGCTGTGAAAATCTCGCACACATGCCTAACCATGAGCAAACGTTGCTGCTCCTTGCAAAATACGTTGCGGAAAACACACGCAAATGTTTGCAACTGCTAGATCAGGGGTCGGGAATCTCGCGAGCCAGATGTGGCTCTTTTGATGACGGCATCTGGCTCGCTTGATATTTTCTTAACACGATCGTTACTGATGAAACTTTTTCTGTAAGTTTCCTACAAAGCCATCAGCAACACTATGCAGCACCAGAAATTGCAAGAAGCACGTAATTATAGAGAAAACTCAGACATTTACCGTTGTTCACAATTGTTGATTTTGCTTAAAATGCACACGTTAGTTAAGTAAGTTAGTAGCATTAAGTGTTGAAAAATATTATATGGCTCTCATGGAAATACAATTAAAAATATGTAAGTTTCATGGCTCCTTTAGCCAAAAAGGTTCCCGATCCCTGTGCTAGATTCACGATTCGCGTGTTTATTGCCCTTTCAAATCGTAAAGAATCGAGCGCAATGAAACCGTCGTGCAAAGGATATGTGGTTTAAAACCTCCCTTATGCTGTCATCAGAAGCAGCGCCGGTTTCAGGTGGAGCGGGGCCCGTAGCATATTAACAGCGCGGGGCGCTAAGTTAAAAAACCCAGTTCAAAAGTGAACCACTGTTAAATCACAAATTATGTGGCCATCCATGTGAATTCCATTAACCACACTGAATTTCATAAGTACGAAAAACCTGCTCCTAAATAGTAACAGGTAGACATTATTGGCTACATGTCTTTTTTACCCAAAATTGAAAACATATCTTTTTACAAGTACAGTACAGAGACAATATTTAATGCTTCCAGACTCATCAAGAAATTTGGTCAGTGCTATAAGACCGTGTAGTCTCCGTGTAAGTGTCGACGTCGATTGTCAAAATCAGCAAGCACAGGGATGCCGGAACAGCGGTAGGGCAGTAGAAGAGTTGGGCGCAATGAAAACTTGTAAAAAACAAAAAAATATTTTCTAAGTACGCTTGTTTTTTGCGCTGCAACAACGTTGACCTCAAAAATGATAGCAGAAATTATAGAAAACCAATCTGAATTTTATGGGTGCGCGAATAGCTGCAATAAATGTGTTTCAAGTCGATCTTGATAAATCATAAAAATCAGGCTCGTAACCAGGGGGGAGCAGGAGTGGCGAAGCCAGCCTAGCAAAATTTTTTGCCGCCCCTGGAAAACTGTGTTGGGCATAGTTGAAAACTATTGGACATAGTTGAAAAAACTTGGGAAACTCTTCGCCACCCCTGGTGTCCCAAGCTGGTTACGGACCTGATAAAATTACCTGTGATTCTGTTATGAAAAGCACCTCCGCCCCTGTTCCCCCCTTTTGAAAGGGCAGGGGCAATACCTCCGAAATTTCACCGCTCTCTGGCGTCCCTGAAATTACCTATGATGCTGTTATGTAAGGGCACCTGTGTCCCCGTTGCTCCCCCCCCCCTTTCAAAGGCCAGGCAGGCCCGTCATGCACCCCGTTCCGGCCTCCCGGAGCAAGCCTGCTGCTTAGATTGCATTTTCTAGATTTTGCCACAGCGAATCTGTTCATGAGTGACTATTTCACATGGAAGTTCCTGATTTATACTCTTTAGAACCAGGCAGTTCAGCTTGTTTTGTCTAATGGTGCTCTTTTGTTCGTTCCACCATCCTAAGTTTAGAAAGTGACCGCTCTCCACTGCAATTGGTCGCCATTAGAAAAATAGTGACTTCTTGGACTGAAAAAGTTCCATACACATAACCAGGGGTGGATATTATGGGAGGTGAACGAGCCGGTCGCCTTCTCCCCCTCTTTCAGAGATGCTGTGAGGTTCCCACACCTCTTTTTTTAGCACTAAACCCTGACTGTCATCATTGAAATATGTATTGAGACAAAGCTATAATAATTGAATCTAGCAAGATAGAACATAGCACAGGAAACAAAGTTTTTTTCCCTGGCCTCCATAGTAAACTCATCAGGAATTCATCCAAATTTGTCTGCCAAGTTTGTCACTCTCAATGCACAGAATGCTTAGTGTGGACAACCTTTCCTGAGACATTGTGACCCAATTTATTTTCAATTCTTTTCGAATCTTGAAATAGGCCTTTCCCTTGAACAGTTAGCGACAATCAAGCTTAGAAATAGGCGCCCCGGGGTTGGAAATATTACGAACCACTGATTTAACTCATCAGGTCCTAACGCGTTTCTGTCTTTTTCTCCTTGTGGTAGAATTTTTATAGTTGGTATATTGGCAAGGTGATTTTTGCTTGTTGTTCAAGCTCATCAAAATCTTCTCTGATTCTGCCTAGCATACTCCAGATCCGCAATCAGGGGTGACAACCGGGCAATTTGCACCCCCCCCAGAATTTTTGAAAACATCATTATTTTTTAGGTATAACAACAAGTTAGAATCATCGGCCTCCGAAAATAGAACAACAGGTTATAATCATTTTGCCACACCCCGAAAATAATCAGCTGTTTGTGGCCCTGGCCTACTCACTAGCAAATTTGATTTCTGAATGACCTTGTTGAAAAAAATCAATGGAAAAAATTACAACTAAAAATATGAAATAAGCTTTATGTCATAAAAGTACTAACCAATCTACGAATTGTTCAGGCTCAGAAGAAGCACTGTGGTATTGTTAAATTGTTAGGCCTACACCTTTTTCTTGACCTTCAGTGATATCCTACTCTCAGGGCAGCAACCATCTGATATTTTGGGGCGGCGCAAAATGATTGCAACTTCTCGTTTTACCTGAACGCTGAAAACGTTTTTGGCGCTTTCAAATTGTTTTTGAAAATTTTTGGGAAGTGGGGCAATTGTCCCGGTCACCCCCCTCCCCTTACTGCGGGTATGCCTACTCTGGATCAAACTTATCAAAGTAAGCCAGTCTGTACAGAAATGTTTTAGTTTCAGGGTCAGGTATTGCTAGCTTAGGTCAATATAGTTAAGTCAGTCGTCCCTAATATTATTTGAAGACAGGCCTGTATTATGTTGGATTTTCCTATGTTTGTATTTTAGGATGCTGCTAGCCTTACGCGTGGTAGGCCTACACATTTATCTGCAGTATAACCATACGCTTTGGTCAGGTGCATGTCAAGCACGAACATCCACAAGTTCGTTTTTCACACGTAACAATCGGTACTATTCAGTAAACACAGTCAACTGCGCAATGAGTATGACCGCTCTGTAGTCTGCATGGGTCTTAACCAACGAATCATATTGACATTCGTGGAAACTCGATAGAAGACCGTGTCCTTATCAACACGAGATCTGACAGTCAATGAAACTAAATTTCATGAATATTTAATGCATAAATTGTTGACGAATATTTTTTGAACTGATCTTATACCAGCAATTGACTCTATGCGAACCACTTGCTGGAGGCTCCCTTGGATCTTGAGGCCAAGGCCGGATTAAATGAATGCGAGGCCCCGGGCACAGTCGTGACCGCGAAGACCCCTAAACGCTTAGCGCAACTGCTTAGCCTTTCACATGCTCTCGATTCTACTTTGCAGAAGTACCGGTCAAAAACGTCAAAACTGATGCGATTTGGCAGCCTACCCTTCAGAGACAATTTTGGGTGACTATGCACGGTGGTTCGTGTGTGCTTAATTTGTTCAAATAAAAAGTTGTGTCACAAAAAAGATATTTTTGCTGCCGTGACACTACACAACAATGTTTTTTGTCATAGGCTCTATGACCATCTTCACTGCAAAAATCGTCCATTCACATATGTGTTGAGGAAAAATATGTCTACACTCAGGGCCGGTTTTAAGCCTATTTGACCGATTTCGTCAAATAGGGCCCCGCGCCAGCAACGGCAGAGTTACGGTTTGAAATTTTTTTTGTTTTCTAAGAGAAGTATACTATGCCACAACTTAAAACGTGCCTTGTTTTGTTTCGATCATTGCGTTGTTGTTTTGTTTCTAGCCCGGTGGATGCTATGGCAGTGACCAGAGATATCAAGAAACTCCGGGATGGAAGTTTCTAGATATCCCTGGCAGAGACGGATGGATTTATGTTTTTAAAATATGAATCCGATCCAACAGATTTATTTCAAAATACAATGCAAACTGAAGATCTCAATGCATCAGAAGACAGTGCCAAAGCAGAAAGCACACTTATTGACCGAGAAAAACAATCCCAAACATCATGCAATGATAAATTATCTGTGAGTACAGTTGTGATTAATACTGTATGTATGATGACCCAAGTGGTTAACGAGCACATAGAAATAAAAATGTGAGAGATTACTTAGCAATTGCAAATCCTCTAATATTCCGGTGAACAGCTTTGAAAGAAATGAAAAAAGATTGTGTTTTTTTTTTCAAGTTTTCACTGTTATGGAAACTTCCAAATGAGGAGAGTGTTGAAAGACACTTTCAGTCTACTGATTAAATTTATTGCTTTTTACTGCAAACTTTTTAGCAAGTAAGAACACAACCAGTGTATTATCAACAAATGGATTCAACATCTGGTCTAATCTTAATGCAAGTTTATGCTAGCATGAAAATTCAAAGAATCGTTTGGAAGCCACATGGAGTTTCTGGGAGTTACACCAAAGACTTTGTAATGGGCAGACACTTGACAAATAGCATGAAAAAATCCTCAAGGTTTTAAGTGATGTTCTAGCAGATGCAAGTGAATTGTCTCAACTGTTAAATTACCGTTATAGCTTAGACATTTTCAAGAAAAAACAACGAAGAATAACCACCCAAAAAAGAGTGTTGTCATATGAAACAGAAGATCAAGCTTTGGATGATCCGAAAGAAGCGTACAGACATCAGCGTTTTAACTTAGTGTTAGATCAAGCAATTCAGTCCGTAGAATAGAGTGTAGATTTGAACAACCTAGAGATCATGTAATAAAATTATGTGGATTTTTGAATAACTTTCAAAGTATACAGGAGGCAGAAATAAGGAAACACACAGCAAACCGTCAAGCAGCTTTAACACTTATCACAATAAAACAGAGTACTGATGGAGATGTACTTACCAAAAAAACGAAAGATGTTGATGGCTAACTGTTGGCTGAAGAACTTGAAGCTCTGAAAACTTTCTTCTCTACAGTATCTTTCGCCTCATGCTCTGTTTGAATATTTGCTAGTAGGCAATCGATTTACAGCAATGGTTTTTAACTTTTCATTTCCTACGCCTCGATTAAGTATTTATTTTTTGTTTCAAGAGCCCTTAATTTAAATAATTAAATTGGACGAAACATTTCAGAACATTTCCATGTTGTAGAGCGCGTAAGTGCTCGCGCCCCATGAAAATTTATTGACGCCCCCCGGGGAGGCGTGACACCCTGGGTAAAACCGCTGATTTGCAGCGCTTTGTAATGTTTTTATTGCTTTGAGGATTTATTTAACAATGCTCGCAACAACTGTATCAGGTGATTTCAAAACTAATTAAAACATACGATCAACAGTTCACAAGAGAGACTAAAGCATTTGGTAATGCTATCTATAGAAAATGGCGTTGTTGAAATTATTGACCTCGAAAAGAGACTGAGAGACTTTACAAGTCATTAAAGCCTGAAAATTATTTTTCTAAAAGACCAGTGTATGAGCATTATGTCTGCAATATTAAAATGATAATAATTAAAGCTTTCATTGCCTTTCAAAATTTTAGTATATCAAACATTTTGGGTTAAGACGAACATACTACACAAAATAAAAACATATAAGAACTTTTCGTTTTGTACAGATTGGGGGCCCCGCCATCAATTTTCTAAGTGGGCCACGTAATTCCTAGCACCGGCCCTGTCTACACTATATGCTCTCTCGCAGATCAACACTTACACCGTGTAGAAAAAATGTTCTTAACGAAATATCACGCAGTGTTTGCGCTGCAAAAGAAAATTTGGTGTTTACACTGCAGAGGAAATTTTGCAAAAGGAACTCTAATTAAATCAGTATTCGATTATCGCTTCAATTCAAATAAGCACATCCATATGTTTTTGTTCGTAACACAAGCTTTCTGTGTTTTTATTGTACGAATATGGGTTTGTTTGGTGTGCAATCTGGGTTTATTTGAAATCACTGAGTGAGAGCCCTGGATGTGACTGTTGAACACAAACATCTTGGCAGGTGATGCAGCGAGAGAGTATTACGGGTTTCTAGACCATATATAATCTAGATAGCCGCATTTAGTTACGCCTGAAAACAATTACATGGGTTCGAACTTGAGACGTAACAAGGACGACAT
>JGI24158J21664_10004776_pt1 | contig 17526 bp, 4 predicted proteins | sample Ectturendosymbi3_FD_21664 | JGI IMG/M metagenome (IMG submission 21664)
GAACAGAAGACGTATGAAGAAGCTGCTGGAATGGGTTGTGAAAACAACTACGTTCCAGTTTAACGGTCGTTTTTATCGACAGGTCGATGGCGTTGCTATGGACTCACCTACAGCATCGCTCATGGCTAACGTATGCATGAACTACGTTATAGATCAGGCCCTGGCGGTGACACCACGGGAGTGTCGACCAGACCTGCTTTGCTGCTACGTAGATGACTTGTTTTTACTATTTCCTGATCAAGATTCTCTCAACAGTTTTTTTGCCAATATTAATTCTGTTCTCAGGGATATTGTCTTTACCAAGGAGCTAGAAACTAATAATTGCCTCCACTTTCTTCATGTTTTAATTGAGGAAAGAACAATAGGTTTTATTACTTCAACCTACAGGAAACACACGCATACAGGTTTCTACTCAAAATGGTCGAGTTTCGTTCCGTTGCACAGGAAACGAAACCTTGTCAACTCTCTACTCCGCCGAGCTTATGACATTGCCAGTTCCAACCAACTGGTGCACACGGAATTTATGAATATTAAGCGAATGTTATCTCGCCACGGGAACCCCAACATTTTTTTGGACCTTTGCATTCAGCAATTCTTAAACAGAAAATACGGTGTCACGCAACAACGTGACACACCGGCTGAACCCTCTCCTTCACCCAAATATATTTCATTACAACTACCGTATTTGGGTTCTGTATGTAATAACATACGGCAGGAACTCAGCAGCTTTATAAGACACAAGGCTGTAGTGAACGCGAAGCTGCGTTGTTTTCAAAGTAATCGAAAGCTTGAAAGCTGGTTCTCGATAGGACTGGCAAGCTTTACTAAACCGGATTAACGTTGTGTACAAGCTTACGTGCTCGTGCGATGCCTCCTACATCGGGCAAACGCAACGCAATTTAATAAATCATATAGAAGAGCATCGAACGTCACTAAGCTCTTCAGTATGCAGACACTTCCAAGCCAACCCAGATCATCGGGTTGACTTTCACAACCCCGAGGTCATTGGCAGTGACAACAATTGGCGACGGCTGCAGATCCTTGAATCTTTATTGATTCAAGAACACAAACCAGAGCTGAATGCAAACATCCCGTCCATGCCTCTATGCATTTTTAACTTGTAACAGAGCTTCTTGCCTCACTCATGACGTCACGCGCCATCACCATCGGCGGATATCCAGCTGAGTCATGTGACTACGTATGCTTCGCGCCTCTACGTCACTACCGAAACAGTCCTTCGCGTTTTTCATTTTTAACAGCACTTTTCTCCTGAGTGACCAATAAGAACTTGCAGCATGATCACTGCGGTTCAATTTGCAATGCACTGGTGATGATAACAGGAGTTATCGAAGCGTTTGCAATATGCCGTTTGTATCGTTCTCATTGGCCGTGATTTTCATTATAATGTAAAACATGTCTTAAAATTTCGCCAATGCGAATATTTCTTGATAGACTACAGAATTACGCCAAGCCATCAACAGCAGAGATGAGCGGTCTGTCATAGTTTGCGATCCAGATCCAGTTCTGAATTTTTAAAACTCAGTCCAAGTTCAACCATAGTCCAAAAAATGTCAAAAAATTTAAAGTCCACGAAATTAACGAAGTACAGCTTTCAACAACAAAAATTAGGCAATTTTTTGCATTAACTCAGTCCGAATCCGGTCCTGATCCTAATTGTATGAAGCGATTTACAATCCGGATTCAATCCAAATCCAAAAAATTCGTTGTATTCCGGATCCAGTCCAATCCAAGCCCAGTCCAATGCTAATCTCTGCATCACAACTCACAAACGCCCAAGGATCGTTATTTCCAAACAGTGTTTACAGCAACATATAAAGTTATAATGCTAAAATAGGTCGCTGTCCTTCAAAATGACAAGGTTTCAGGCTTAATACAAAGACGTTGGCAGATCAAGTTTCAAAATATTTAAGTAACTGGGATGATCCGATTTGTTCTTTGCAAACAAACAAGCAAAATCGAGTTCGGTGCGACTAATCATTAGGAACTGTTGCAAAATATCGTCGGAATATTGCAAGTATTTTTTATTGCTTGTTACCCGTGGTCAAAATCAGGACCTCACCAGCTAAATCCAGTCAGACTTTCTGAGATAAAAGTCATGACTGGTACTAAGTAAATCACGGATATCCGTCAGGGCGGATATCCCAAACAGATATGTAATGATGCTACCAGAGTTAGAAAAAATAGCTTTGCTCAAGAAATAAAGCTGAAAATACAGTGGTAAAATAATTTTTCATGGGAATTTATCATTACTTTTCCCTAACGCATAATAATTAACAGGTTAGGATGTTTTAAGTTTCCTAGTTTTACAGCGGTTCAAACTGTTTTTCGAAAGTTATAACCGTTGTGAAACTCACCTTGTCAAAAATTGTCAAGCACACAAATACACATCTTTTACAATATTGTGACAAAATTTCTGCAATAACATTATTTTTACTACCGCTACGGTGTTACTTCTCACAATGAAATACCTGTTTTCGCGACTCCGGTTGCGTCATTAATTATACATCCTCTAACAAGATCCACTACTAACGGATATCCGTCTTTTACATGGCACCACATGACTAACGTCAGACAAAATTTTACGCGTTTGGAAGACTGGCATTATCAGCTCTTGCAGCAACCGACCTGCCACAAAAACAAATAATTGACCTTCATGGCCATACTTGATTTTTTGGCAGGTAGCAGCTAATATGCTTAACAATTCAGTCGACCAGCTGTAAATACGAAACTTGACTATTGTCGAAATAAAAGACGAAATAAAGTTGAGCTGTAACAAATAAGGACATGGCACTTACTGACAATACTCGAAAATGTATGGGTTTTATTGTGGAAATGCAAGAGGTGGGACGTTGAGCGCGATGCATCGTGAACCAAATGTATAGACTATATAGACAAATCCACTGAAAGCCAACCGTTATGCCAGCGCTGTTTAGCAGAGCATTATCGGTCCCCATAAACATACTTCTAGTATGGGTTGGAGATTCAGAGAAAGACCATTTCTAAACAGGAACACCTTTATTTGTTACTTTCCAAAAACTCATTGCTCTGTGGTTGTCATGCCATCTTTGATCAAGTTGCATGCTTTTCTGGCCACCTCTGAGTGGTTTGTATCACACATACCGCTGCGTGGTCTGGTGTACACAGTTTCTCTGATATGTCGCAGTACAACTTTTCAGTGCACATTTTGAGTAATGCAAAGAGTGTCGTTGAACAGGAGTCGACTCTCCTTGTTGCAACGATTTCAAATGGAAAAAAAATTCTCATCGCAGTGTGCTACACAATCCAAATTTACTTATAGGTGTCCCTGCCTACGATTTTTCAGTTTTTTAACTGAAAAAGTTTTATTTTTCAGTTTTTTAACTGAAAAGTCAATCTTTTTAGATGCAATTACAACAAGCATTCAGTTTTCAATCATGGCATTTCATCATTTAAGAACTCTGACTAGAACAAAAAACAACAAGACATAGAAAGCACTTGCAGAAATTTTAGAGTTTAAGTTAGACTGTTTTAATCCAAGAGAAACTAGAATAGTTTTATCAGGTTATTTTCCATGTTTTGCTTTGGTTTTACATGCGTTTCATGCCACTGACTTTGCTAATACATTTTTCTTTTGTGTATTCAGACCAAGCCGAGGAAGAAATGCTTTCAAACCCTTGCTATCTTAAAACGCATACTTGTCATCCTAAAGCCGTTTGCCAGCCGGAGACTTCGAGTGGTTACACTTGTGCCTGCATGTTTGGTTTTGTTGATGTTCAACCTTCAGCGTAAGTAGACGACAATTTTGAGACACGTTTCAAAAGTTCGAAGAGCACCAACCTAATGTTTTCTAACTTCTCATCGTACGTGGAACGTACGCGACCGAGATGCAGTAGTAGACTAATGGTGTCATTCTTTGGCTGGCTGGTTTGAAAACATCTAAATTATTGTATATGCTTTTTCAACTGTTCAACCCTTTCGAAAAACCTCCTGTAGATCACTAGCGCGCCATGCCATTTTTTTCTGGAAATAGTGACATAACCTGCGGGCAGATGACCAAAACCATTTAGTTTTGTTTGTTGCCTAAAAGTAAGTTTCACAAAAATGGCTTGAAAATATGATAAATGTATTGAGCTAAGGTTAACTGCAGAAAAGCATAATGCTTTCGAAAATAGGAACAAAAAAATTTGCTTTCATTCTTCTTTTTAATTTGAAACCCAAATATCATAGAAGACAAAAAATTTGTGGAACAAGCTCACAAAGCAATAGTTGGAAAGCAAAAACTAACGTCAAAAATGTTTTTAGCATGTCACGATTTGTACCAAAAATTGTAGACTACTTCGTGCTGTACAACTACCAGGGCTCCTGGCCAAGCAATAAATGCACTCATTTCGATTTAACACTTTTTGTATAGTCAAACTTGAATCAAAGTCCATCTATGTAGCAAAAGCAGTACGAAATGTGGTTTATTCCCTTGTGTTTTATTTACAGTCCAGGAAGGATTTGCCATTCCGTATGCCACTCGTCAATAGACCCTTATTGCCATAATGAGGGGTTGTGCATCGTAGATGCTGTTGCCGGTACCCCGTCTTGCCTCTGTCAGGCTGGACATGAAGGGATAAGGTGCGACCGTGCAAGTAAGGCGCCACCTCTCACTGCTAAAAATAAGATTAGTTTTTGAATAACGCTACGTCGATTCACAGATGATATAATCATTCTGAGGTTTACATAAGTTGTGAAAAAACAGATAAAGCCACTTTGAAGGAATTCTTTGTGTTTTTCTCGCACAACAAAATCTGTGGCATTGCCTTTGTAGATGTTTGATAAATCAGGCAAATCAATGCAGCTGCCAACGAAGTTACTAACAGCATGCTCAATAGTTTTAAGCGTATATCAAAAACTTTTGTCAAACTGCTTATCTGTTCTGCAGTGAATAAAGTTGTGAAGCGTCAATTGCTTTATTTGGCAACAGGTGAGGCACACAAAATTTCCTTCTATGCGTTGCCTTGGGTAACAGCCGCTCTGTTACTGGTTGCATTTGTTGTTCTTCTCTTCATCTACATACGGCGAAGCAACTACCTTCGTAAAGACTTCGCTTCTCAATCTCTCATACCTGATTCAGGGTATGTCAGTCGCTGTGTGAAGACAATCTAAATCAACTGTAATGGTTTCGAAATATTTATAAAATAAACAACCAGGCCCGAATCCAAGGGGGCGCAGGGGGGCTTCTCACCTTCCAGAATTTTTTCGCGCCCCCTGGAAAAATGTTTTGGACATAGTTTAAAACTATTGGACGTAGTTAAAAAACTTTGGGCCTCCCCTGGTGTTCAAAGCTGGTTACGGGTCTGTAAATAACGATGTTAGATCAGTGTATCCATTAAGTGTTTTCTTTCGGCGTATATTTACGCGTCGACGTTTCTTGGGGGGCGAAGACGTAAGTGAGGGATTCGGGATAGAGCACAACATAGTGACAAAATTTACATAGAAATGCTCTACAAAAAATATTTTAGCTAAGCAAATAAGGTGAAAGATAAAACAGACCCAACCCTGATTCGGGAGACGCGGCCGGTTCTCATTTTTCCTTAAAACGTCATATTAAATGAAAACATACAGTTAACCGATCTAATACAGCATACATACGAATGGAATGATGAAAAGTCAAACTAGTTAAAACAACAGACCGTTGGGTAAATTCCTTTGTTTTACTCGTCATATCCAAAATTTTACTTGTAATATACAAAATCCAAGTATTCAGAAAACCTCACTACATCGAATGAAGGCGTGACTGCTGGTCACTTTGCTCAACCGTCTCTAGTCAACCTGTTTAACACAGGACAAAGTTTTCCCGTGAAGTTCAGGTTCACAACTGTTGGTTTATGAAGTGCACAGGGCGCTTCACACAACGTTGAGAGACAGTGCCTTACAAATTTTACTTACCTCCTTTATCACGGCATTTAAGAAGCTGCCTACAGTCAAATCTATCAGAAAGCATGACCCAACAGTAAATGTTTTCAATTTTTCATTGTTTTGGTGAAGAATTTGTCACCAAAATATCGTTTAATTTTCTGGAACTCCATGACTTAGTGTCAATTTTTAAGAAGCATTGCAAATATTGCAGTTAAGGGGGGTTGTAATTATTTTTAAAAATGTCTACGCGATATAGTCACCAACAATGTGCATTTTTCCTACAAAGGTGAAACTTATGGTTATCAGAGCGTGGTTGTTTGATCAATAATTGTCAGTGCCTCACATTTCTTATCGGCAATAATAATCCAAAATCAGCACAGACACGAGTCACGTGATAATTCTTGATTACTCGAAAGCGTGTTTCTCGAGTTGTCTTCAACGTAAGTGATCAAACTTTGAAACAGTTGAGTTTGTAACGGACAGTTTTCAAGCATTCAGGAAACTATTGGCTGAGCAACCATTTGCAAATCCGGACATCAGAGTAGTAATTCAATTCGGGTAGTGCTGTAGGTCTGTGGGTGATGCGCATAACTAAGCTAAGTGATGCTTTGCAAAGGTTTTTGCATGGATATGTACGTACCCGATTTCCCTTAAAAAGCTCCCAGGGGTAATTTCTCAGGAGGTAGTTGGAAATCATAAAAAACTGAAACAATTTAGGATTCCCACTAATTGATAAGAATTAATAAAGCACTATTTTAAATCAAATATGTTATGCGCATAATGCTGCTAAAAAAATGTCACAATTTATGCCATGACCGCATTTATGTGGAATATGCTTGCAACATTTGGAAAATTTTTTTTACAGGAACAAGGTGCCTTTTTGCCAAAGGTTTATGATAGGTGGGTAGTAAAGAAAAACCAAGGTCTAAAGAAAAAAATGGAAGTCCAGCCAGAGTGCGTGGCTGTCTCAAGTTTATGGTCCGAATAAAATACATTTTGTTTAATCTTGTTTAATTACCTTCCCAGCCCAAAGCGCATATAGCCTACATGTCATTGCTTTCGTCCCGTCACTTGTCATGGAGAGGATAAACCGGACAACTGTTCTTGCTCTCAAAGTCGCAAAAAGTTTGAAACCCAAAACATTTTGGCCTTTCCAATGATTAGAAAACGTACGTTTTGCCTTTATTTTCAGATTGTAATCGTTTTCTAAGCCCAAGTGTTCAGATTGTTTGTGGGTTTGATACCAGCACTTTTTGTACAAGTTTCAAATGCAAAGGTTTCAGATTATTTATTTTTCATTGTTTCTTCTCGAGTTTTTGTACGAACGTAGAAGTTAGAAATAGAAAACATGCTCTTTTCCACTATGGTACGGCGGTTTTGCTTAAAGTTACTGAACATTGTACTTGTGTTACGTATATGCATTTAGTAGTTTCTTTCATTATTGCTCTACCAACGTTTTCATCATAAAAGCCGTGCTTTCAAAGTTTGCTACTACGCTTTCACCACAGAAAAAAAGGGTTGACGAGTTTTACTACACTTCAAGTTGTTTGTAATTGTTTTGACGAACTCTATAGATTGGTCCAGAAAAGCGCAAGTGGGGCCTACAAAAAACCCTTATGACGCCATGCGCTCCTAGCTGGAATTGCTTTTCCATTTAATGTCATAAGTAAAGAAAATAAAGTTGCATTCTCTGGCAAGATATCATTATCGCAGTGTTGTGGTATACATTTGAATAAATTAAAAAGTTAAGTTGGAGAACAGTTTTAAATGACAACATATTTTTGTGCTACTTCATTGTCATCAAAAAATTCTTCACATAACCTATCAGGTCTATAACAGAAACGCCGCACTGTGCATATCGTTGAACTGTGGTCTTTTTTTCGAACTTTGCAGGCCAAGCAACTCTGATGCTGTTGTGGGATTGCTGCACCACGGTTCACCAGACAGAAGGTTTCTCGAGTGACCGAAAACGCAGTTGATTTTCTGAACAGTCTTCAAAATGTTTTCTTTTACTTTGCATAAAAGATGTTTAAATGCTTTACCAAACGCAGAAGTAAAATGAAAGCCGAAACACGTTCAAAGTGGTCTGTGTGTGGCCTTTATTTCTCATTCGAAGCAAGAAATGCAAGGTTAGATCTTTGCAATAATGGATAGCACGCTCACAATCTGCACCTTTTCATAATAAAGCAGAAAAGCAAATCATGAAAAATTTGCAGGCTTGTCGATGGGACACTTTTTTCTGCCCTATACCTTCACATGGCAACTTGTGACTGTCTTATCCCATGGGAGTCCCTAGAAACTGGTAGTGCGAAGTACTGTACATTATATCATGTGCATGCCTTCACAGACCTGTGGCTATTGCGACCCAAAGCCCAAAATTACGTGGTTGCGACCATAAAGGGGTCCAATAAAAATTGGGTGGTCCCTTTTTTTAGTTACGCCTAAAAACGGGCCCAACAACCTTATTTTCATAGGACTCGCGGCACTACGCCATGGCACTGATCCTCTCTGATACTTCTTGTGCTGTGATCATATAATACCCTGTAATGGTATTCAACTTCAGAATATTCCTACTACATGACGTTAGAATTACGTTGGATGGGACAAGGGACACATTACAAGTCCACTATCCCATATCATGGGACCAAGGGCGGATCAAGCGGGGGTCGAATGGCGCGATCGCCCCCCCTAGAATAGTAACTTTTTCACCATGATTTTGTACAATTCGGAAAACAGCATTCCCGATATACGGCCATTTTGCCATCCATTGTTTTGTCACAGCATAGTTGTGATGTATGCTTCATCTCTTTTACAGTAGTGAACCCGTAATGAGACTTGACTGCCAAATATTACTGAAATCTAACCTCCTAAAGTTACGGACTGGATCCGACCCTGCATGGGACAAATCCCATGGACAAGCCCCAGAATTCGTTTATTTGATTAGAAAGTTTCTTTGGAAGCATGTAAAGTATTCTTAGTGACGTAACAAGAAAATACGTTTTTTTCGGCAATAGTAAGCAACCAATCTAACAAAAGTACTTTTCTTTGGAATATTTTCGAGAAACCTTAACACAGTTATTATGTAAATTTCTATTCTGCTTCCATTTAAAATATACTTGATTCAGTTTCAGTAAAAGTGAACTATTAACACAACGTTTTTCATGGTCTAACCCAGCGGTTCACAACTTGCAGCCTTCGTAGATGAAATTTGCAGCCGTCCACATGTAATTTGAAATATAGGATTTGGCGACCGTGCTGGCGTATATTGAAGCAAAACAAACACAAGGCAAGAAAATCAGTCGATACGATGTGTAATTTCGTTAAAAATTCTTTAAATTTTTGACATTTTATTATACTTTTAAGCACAAGTAAATGACATACACCGGATAAAACCTATGCTTAATTAAGCGTATCTCAAAAGTATAACTCAAACTCATTGGCGGCAACAGCAAAAGATTGTACTTCTTGTAAATAAAAGTAATGCGGCCGGCAATAGCAAAAGGATGTACACCCCTGGTCTAACCTAACAGATCGTATTCTCAACGATTCTGAAATATAGCTCTCTACATCGCTGGAAAGCAAAAGAAACTTGTAACCTCTGCTGTTCGCAGCTTGTGTCTCAACTCAAACGATCCCAGCATGCAGTCAGGTGATCAGTCGTTCATACGAGAGATTAAAAGAAGCAATAAAAATAACGCAGCTTTCCCTGTCGGTTGATTGCATTTTTAAAATTGCGTTTGTGCCCGGCTGCTCTCGACAAGCTGAGTAATCCGCCTACGAACGAGGTTCCATCTGACGCAGCCGCTAGAACAGCTTAAAAACATTCGATCTTTTCTTGCGTCTTTAAGCTTTACTGCCAAACACTACCACCCCGTTTCCTGCAGCGACGGTGGTGAGGTGCTTGCAAATCGCGTTGGGATAAAAAGCATTCTCTTTTTACGTTTTTCTCTCTGTACCGAAATATATTCTGATCAATAAGCAAAATAGATTAAGCAGGATTTGGTATTTTATGAAAAACAACATGTTGTTATTTCACCAAGCTAAGCAAAGGTTGATGAACGCCTCTGTTTTTGGACATTGGTTTACAGCAAGAGATAGTGACAGCAGTGAGGGTGAGGAAGCTTGTAAGGAGGAATAATTTTGCTTTTGTAGCATGGTTTTATAGTTTAACGTGTGACAGAGCATTTCTTATTTTGTAGAAATGGCTGATATTTACTTTGATTCTTGTTCATTCAAAACCGTTACATCTTACCAGTGCAGTCAACCTGTAAGTAGGGATTATAACAGTTGGTTGCTTTCCGACTTGTTTCCACTAGAAAAAAGCAAACCTTTGAGAACCGTTCGAAGCAAGTCACAGAATTAGGTGAAACACACACAAGTGCCAAGACTCGTCAGAAATGGTTTATAAGCTTTCTCAACGTGTGAAAATTTCCCCTAAGGTTTGATTCCATTCGGACCCCAGAAAACCTTATTGTGATTTTGTAATCTTCTTCTTCTTTTGAGCCAGTTCTTCAAACCACTGCTTGGCCGCACTAGATCTCGGGGTAGATGCTGATCAGCCATTCGACTGTCTCATCGTCCAGAACCGTCAGGCCATGCAGTCCGTGGGGAGGTCGATGGATTGCGTTCTAGGACAGTTCGGCGCTGCCGTTTTGGCGACGGGACGTTTCGGCGATGGTGGTCGCAAATGTATTATGCGAAAAACATGTGTGTTTTTGAAATATTTTGAAGGTTAGGCTACAAAGGATGTTTGCTTCATAAGTGTTTTTGTTGTCATCCCGATGGCCAGTGTAGTTTGCCGTCTGTCAGGATTTTGGAAGAACTTAGTGTGACCGTGACCACGTGTGTAAAGAAATATGGCTTGTGACGTTTATTTTTGCTGGCATGAGGGGTTTGACTTTACACAAAAGTTAAGCCCGGACAGCATCTATTGCTTGATCTTTCAGGTAGATATCATTTTGATTGCATTCCACAGCTAATCCAAGAATATATCGTACTTTCTTGCCATCTGTTGCCTATCGGTGTATGAATATGCAGTAATGGCACTTCCAAATCCATGGTATGCATCATGAATCGCAATAAATACAGCATAATCGGAAAGATCTGGGACAAGTGCTAGACTGACTCTTGCGCTTACACGCTTCCCAGACGACGGCAGTGCGAACTTTTACACTTTGGTGACATTTCAAAGGAAAATACATTTCACATTTCGTCGCCGAAACGTCCATCGCCGAAACGGCGTCGCCCAAACGACGGCGCCGAACTGTCCCATTTCGGATGGATTGGACATTGGAGGACAACATGGTCGACGGTTTGTTCTTCTGCGCCACACTCACAGGCCGCAGAGGAGCCATACCCCATTTGTACAAGCAGGACTGGAAACGCCCGACCCCGGTGCGGAAGCGGTTAAGCCGGACCCAGCCTCTTCTTGGGAGGGTCATTCCGGGATGGGTGGGTGCCGGTGTCGGGGATGAAAGTGCGGAGTCTTGTGGGGTTGTCCGTCCACTCCACATTCCATTGGTGATTCGCCCACTGCGCCGCACCTATGTTGTTGTTGTCAGATGAACTGATGAGATGTTGTGCGGCTGGTACAAATGGGTGTCTCGATTGGAGGCGCCGTGCGTTCGCACTCGATGGACGGGTGAGCGCTGAGTGGAGCACTGTGGCTCCATCGTAACGAAGCTCAGCAGGTTGGATGCCTGCGAGGATTGGATGGTTGTCCGCTGGTGTAGGGCGCAGGCATCAAGTCACAATTCGCAAGGCGTCGTTGATGGCGGGGTCGATAAGGCGGGTGTGAGCACTGCGGCACCAGACAGGAGCACAGTGCTCTACGGTTGAATGGACCAGGGCTAAGGTGGCTATTCGCAGAGTTGTTACTCCAGCACTCCAACCTCCAGCACCCCATTTTGTTATGGGGTGTTGCTCCAGCACCCCGTTTCATAATCAAAACACTTTCAGTCAAAACTTTCTAAAGAGTTGACAAGTCTGTCTATCGCCTTTTTTCCTGTTATGAAATGCTTTCGCTTTTAATGTAACCGTCGGTGCTTTCCTGGAAGGCTTACTCATTTTTACCTTGTCATGTCATGCAACAGATGTACAATCATTCAGTGCGTCGTACCTTGTCATCAGAATAGTTGTATTTCAAAGTGAGATAGTGAGACATTGCAAACCGATCTAGCGGTCGAGCAACAAACTCTTCAAGACTTTTTGCAAATACATTTGTTATAAAGACTGCAAGATTTAACTGTGAAAACTCTTTTCAGGAATACGAACAACGGGACTATTTACCCACACAGCTGACTCAATTTACGCAAACTTGTTGCTGGGCTATGTTTTGTGGCTGTAGAACTTTTCCTACCTGCAAATCACCGATGAAGAAGACTCACAGATGTTGGTGGTTATTGCAAATAACATTTTGGATTACTTACTTCCAACTAAATGCAGGTAATTATGCGGGAAAAGTTGGTCAAACAACTATTTCAGTTTTAAAAATACGCAGAGGTGAGCCGCAGCTGTTCAATCTAACTGAAGCTTCATCTGCTGCTCGGGTATGCGGACGACGGAACAACTCAGTGTGGTGAATAATGGCAAAAAAGTAACCCCGTGGTAGAACCAATCAGTGAAATGTCCTATTATCAAGCAAAGAAAGCAGCCACACGTCTGGCATTAGAAAAAAGCCACATCTTCACATGCGCAGTACGTTGAGGCAGGCCCGGAACCAGGCATTAAGGTTTGGTAGGGCAAAATACATTTTTAGGCGTCTCTGCAGCAAAAAATGTAATATTGCAAGATCTATCAATGACCGAAATGGTGTCTTACTTAGCAATGAGGACATCCTTGGCAATATGTAGAGAGTATTTCAAAGATTTTTTCAACCCATTCACTACCACATCATACCATCGGATACACTGGGGTCTGGGCAGCAACCAGCTGATATTTTCGGGGGGCACAAAATGATTGTAACTTGTTGTTGTACCTAACAACTAAATTTGTTTTTGAAAATTGGAAGGTCAGCTCCCCGCGGTTGCGAGCCTGCACCCATCTATATACAGTAACTTTCACAGCTCAATTTTTCGACTTTTACATTTCTCATCAGAACACTTGCTGTTCCAAATGGCAGAGTTTGGGTTTTGCAAATACTGTAGAGCCGATGGTACAAACGATATAGGTAGGGCAGCGATTTAATGAGGATCAGCATGTAGGAGAGACCGCAATTACAAACGGTCTCTGAAAACAACACTCGTGAACAGGTTTTTTTAAGTGTGTACTTGGTGACCGCTAAGACATTTTAAAGAGATCGCAACTATTTTACCCACATACCGAGATGGGTGTAAAGCAAGGTTTCAGTGTATTTCGGTGGTGGTCGTAAAGCGCGGTTCCGCTGTATTTAGAGAGACCGCTGTAAACATTTGAGACACCGTTTCGGTCTGTCACAGGCCCGTAAATAAGGGGGCAAAAATACCCCCTGAAAAAATTCTTCTCCCCCTGGAAAGTACAGTAGTGTTGGACCTAGTTTAAAACTATTGGACATATTTTAAAAAAGTTGGCCCCCTCTCAGAAAACTCTTCGCCACACCTAGTGTCCCAAGCTGGTTACGGGCCTGGTCTGTCAAAACTCCTTGAAAGACACTGCTTGTGAATATGATATCCAACAATCACACGATCAGCTACAAAATATTACGGTGTGACATCATTTGTTCGTTTAGTTAGATCAGGAGGTTTTGCAGTAACGAAGGAAATTGTAAGTTTCGACCACTTAAAGAAATGATGTGTGAATACAATTAGTCTTTTTAACCAACATTTTGCACCGCATATCTTTCACAGCTGTCTACTGGTAGACCGCGCCCTGATTCTAAATCTACCACGAGGGGTGTAGGCGAAATGAAACACGTTTTTTCTGCTACAGCGGCTTCTAAGTTCTAATTAATCGTCTGTTCGGTCCGTGATGTGATTTCTAGTGGTTGTGTGACAACAAGAAAAAGTGTTGTGAAGTTAGTTAGTGCATGATGGAAAAAGTGTGTGTAGGTTTACCATGTTGACGCTGTGCTGGCACATCTCGAGAGTTTGTCCACCCGAAAAGTACAACTTGTGTAAAAAAGGTTGGTCAGCCCATTCATTCATTTTCATGGCCGCTTTTTCTCCGGGAAGGGTTCCGGGAGCAGCAGCCCTAGGTCTCGAAGTACCTCACGAACAAGAGCAAACTCAGATAGATCTGCTGGCTCAACATCAAGACATGCAAGCAAGATCGGAGATGTAGTTACACCGCCTGGTCCATGGACAACCTCTCGACCGCTTTCCCGTGTTGGTCACCCCTGCTCTACAAAATACCGTCACGATGTCAGCGTCCACAACAATCGGATTCGCTGTGTTGTTTGGGCCTTAAGCAGGGCCGACCCTAGCATATGCGGGGCCCAATGAAAGACCTAGGCGCGGGGCCCCTCTGAGCAGTGATTTTATGATGTCATCGTGTTCAGCCAACTGTGTTACGATCGTGGTGGAACGCAGATATACAGTGCAGCTAACACGAGAATTGAGCGTGTTTGCTAACGTTCGAGAGGAAATTTGCTAGTTCTGGCGAGAGCGTTCTTTGTTAACAATGAAATTTATATGGCATTTCTACTGAATTCTCAAGCGCAAGATGTATCTAGCAAAAATGAACAATCTACCTAAACACCATGGCACGGGGCCCAGAGGCGCGGGGTCCAATGCAGCTGCATTGGTTGCATCGGCCTAAGGCCGGCCCTGGTCTTAAGAGTCTAACGGCGCTTTCGATCACCTCTAAAAAATTACCTGTTCACATCCATCAGATACCAGTGGCGTAGCCAGCCCAGGATTTTTTTTGGACAAATCTTTTGACTTTAAGCGAGCAACAGCATTTTGTTTGGCCTCTCAAAGCACAAAGTGACAAGATATGCAAGAAATTTGGGGTTGCCATGACCCCTTTGGCCACTGCTGTAGCAGATACCCCTGAAACGTCTGATTTTTGTACGGTGGTGTGATAAAGTAATGTCGCTGCGTTTAGAGGTGGCTTGGCTCTAATGCCTTCATTATGTTTTCATACAGTGGCTCAACACAATGAGCAACGAAACTTTCCTGCAATGTCTCTTGTGTCTATTTCGCACGACGCCGACCTGAGCATATCAGACAACCCGTCTTTGACTGTGAACGAGCACCAGCAGGTTGTGTTCGTTTGTCACTTCACAATGGCCGAAAAGGCGACATTGCGTGAGGTCGTGTGGTATCGTGAGTTCGAAGACGGAACCAGCGTCAAACTATTGACCTACGATGCTGTTATGAACATAACTCAGGTACAGAAGAAGCACGTGTGTTTTCGGTATTTGCATTAATAAAGAAACAAAACTGTTGAATAACATACAGATGTTTGTCATGCTAAGCGAGCATTGAGTAACAGGCCCGTAGCCAAGATTTAAGGTTTGGGGGCAAAATACATTTTATGGGGCGGGATTTTTGTTTTTATTATGTGTTTAAAACAAATTGTATGAAAAATTTTCTGAGCACAACAAAATTTTGGGGGGTGCAAAAATTTGGGAGGGAACTGCCCCCGAATGCCCCCGGTGGCTACGGGCCTGCTGCGTAATTCACATCAGCCACTCAACTAGCATTGCTTAAGAGAGGTCGGCAAAACGTCAAAAGAAAATGTTAAGCGGTCAGCGGTAAACCATATGTTTAGTTAGGAATGGAAAGCGCAATAGGCGCGAAAACCATAAACGAAAACTGAAACAAAAATATATTACTACATAGTTAAGACTTATAACTGTTGTATTCACATCTTGGAATACGGTAAAATTTAATATTGCTTAGTCATGAAAAGAAAAGCTGTATTGAAAGATAGCTAAACTACAAATAACGGAGGTTTTAGGTTTTATGTATATTGTTGAAGTCTTGAAGTGATTGGCATGAGTTCTAAGGTCTTGATGAAAACATTTGAAGTGAATGGCGTCAGTTTGCATTTGCTTGTAATCTCTTCTGGAAACAGTGTTTTCAGTCAGCAAGGTACAACATCGGTTGTGGAAAGACTGCGTTTCAGCTAAAAGAAAAGTTATACATGGAAATGTAATGAGCAGTGGTTACATTATAGTAGAAGGCAGTGTAGCCAAATGTACTCTGCAGTTTTGGCATTTAAGTTTATATGTGCAAACAGCAAGAGTAAAAATATGCTTAGGTGCTGTAACAATTAGAATCTTTTTTGACCCAAATATGACATGTGTCACGGGCTCATCAGAAAAGATGTTGCAAGCAGCTTTTTCTCTCTGAAATGCCTAATCCTAAACACTGCTAACAGTTCATCGCCCTTTTTGAGGCTGGTTAGAACAAGCAGTTGGTGCAATAGGCACATCCTTCTTACGAATGCTTCTAATCATCGACATTTATTAGTTATTAGAAAGGCAGAACTGACATGGTGTGGTGCAAGCCACAGGCACCGGAAAAACGTCCGTTTGTTTCAAGACAGAATTTTCCAGCAGCGGACCGCACCATGAGATAAATGTTCCGATAAAAATTTACGTTAGTCAAATAAAAGTATTAGATTTCATTCACTCATTTCATTAAGCTTGCTTCTTGATTCAGATTTACCATCCGTCCTCAAACCTCTTTGCGTGCTCAACACCACTCTGCAAATATCGATGTTTGAGTCAACTGCCAAAGGCATTGCATCTGGTGGTCGAACGGCCGGTATCTGCCGCAAAAACCACTAAACCAAACGTGTTGCGATTTCATTGAAAAAATAACACTCATTTACACCTTTACAAAAAAGATATTTGTCATTTCGCTGTGACCAATTAGGCTACTTTATTCCCTATTTTACCACACAATTAGTGATCTATTTACCGACTTTTGCGTGTCCCTTTTTGACGATCACAAATTAAAAGCCCCAACTAGAAAACACGAGTCAAACGTGCTACCTCAAAGCCGGCTTACTTGCAGTTGGTTGTCATTGTCCCTTGGCGTCAGTTGGATTTTGAGTCTTAGTAAGACCAACATTTTGCGATCAGTCTTTTTTACAGTTGTTGCTTGTCACTGCTTGGATTTGATTTATTGTAGACTACAGCTCGCGTCCTTTCTCTACCCTTGCTTTAGTTCATCAGCATTTCACTCGTAAGCTTTTGGTTGCAATTTTCAGGACTGAGGATGCTTTAGTTACGTGAAATCGATTTTTTATTAAAGCAATTTGCTGATTGTTTCGACTACCTCACCTTTGTGAAGACTAATTGATGGAATAAAGACATGTGCAAGTCTGCATCACCGCAAAGTTGTGAAAGCAGAGCACAGACGGTCGATTCCTCGAAAGCTTGCAGTAAACCTGTAGCTTTTCATTCTCAGTTGCCACGCTTGCATTTTTTCTCGTGTCGCGCAGCTGTGGTGTTTGATGTTTCAACGCTTTAGTCTTCATTAATGGATATTTTCCGACTATGAAAGGAATTTGCTTTGGAAGATTCTAACGTGGTTTCATTCATTATTATGTGATTAGGCAAGACTTTTAAGCTTTTCTCTATTCCAATATGTGTTGATTCTTTGTTACTTCTTCATTCCAGTTATTTAATTTAATTTATTTGTTTGTGAGCAGACACGAAGTCCATAGTATGAACACACACACTCTGCAGAA
>JGI24158J21664_10004778_pt1 | contig 17523 bp, 10 predicted proteins | sample Ectturendosymbi3_FD_21664 | JGI IMG/M metagenome (IMG submission 21664)
GTTTTCCCAAAACTTTTCAGGTTGAAATGATCAACAAACTGATCAAAGTATTGTTCCCTGAAAGTTGGTGGCTCTGCGAATTCTCTTCTAATTGTTGACAGGCACTGCACAGCAGCAATATATAGCAGCAAAACAATGAATGACTTCATTTTCCTAATACAAGTTATATCCTGTAAAACAGAAATTTATATCAGCAAATCAAAACCTTGGTCTTATACAATTAGAATTGGATCTGCAGTAGTCTTCAAATTAGTGTGTTTATTTAGGGTTGGATTAATTACAATTTGTAGTTGCGCTGAATGGAAGTAACATAATTACACATTTTCATTTACTTGTAAATGAATCTTCCCATTTTTGCCTTTGCTAAAACTTTACCCTCATTACAATTACATTTTACTTTCAACAACTTTAACAGAGCTTGAGCAAAGGCAAAGATACAACCAGTGAAACACTTGCAATATACCTGGCACAGTTTTGCTAAGTCAGCAAAAACATACCACAGATGTTGTGCGTGTGATTTAGATGGCGTATAAGTAACTGCTTGGATTTCAAGCAGTGCAAAGACAGACGAATGTTTCCTTTTTATTCCTTCTTTAGTAGATATTCTAGTGTCTTCAAGTGTAGTAGTGTTTAGTTTCTTGAGGTAACATTTACTTTAACTTTGAGGTAGTGCTTAGGTTTAAGAACTACATTTGCTCCCATGGATCATTATTGCCATGGAAAATGTCACCTTAAAATGCAACTGGCTTATCATTTGACAGCTACAAAATTTTGTAACAGTAATAAGCCCACATCTTTCCAAACTTTATGGTTTCAAATGGAAATCACTAAACTCTTTTGAAAATAATATACATTTAAAATGTATGTATGTATTGCAACACTGTTTATAATTGCAATTTAATTAATTGCATGTTTAAGCATCATTTGGTTTGATGTTTTTCACACAGTGTACTTGTAATTTCGCTACAGTTGTGTAATTGATGCACATGTGCATTAAAAAAAAGTAGTGCTATACAACTTAATTCGTCCAGTAGCGCTATACAACTTAAGCAGGATTAAAACATTTTGCAGTGTTTCTCTTGACTGGAATCTGACTTCCACCAGAAAGTAGTTTGATAGTATCAATTAATGCTCTTGTACAACATACCACACCATTATGCAGATTTCATATCAAGCAAAATTTAAAATTGAAATAACAACAATTTTATTTTTTCGCCTTAATGCAAGTACACTTGTCAATACAGACACAGTAAGGTCGGAAGGCGCCGAAAAGACACTTTGATCATCCCATCTGCCATCACCCAATCACTTGTCAAACACCCTAAACACGCGAAATAGTTAAGTTGCTCTAGACTCACTACCTATCCAAGTACATGATACCCAAATATAGTATATATCTTATTCAATGGAGTAAATTTCCAAAAACTTATGCAAACGTTGAAACACAATGAGCAGTCTAAAACGTGCCTGTCTGCATACTAAGTGTGAAAATGATCTTCCACCTGCTTTGGCATATGGAAACGTGTGAACATTGTGTGCTTGCCACAAGTAATGAGCTCAATAGTTCCAACAGGTAGTAGGTGCCTCTGTGACTCAACTCCATGGCCCCTGATGAGACCAATAATAGTGTGGCAAAACCTGCATGAAAGATGATTGCTCTAAGATAAATAGGGATAGTCAATCTCTAGGAAACCATTGCAAAAAAGTGCACACCTGGCCAGATGATTTTGGGCATACATTTGCCACTAGGAAGATGAAACTTTGAGCTGCTGCAAATCTCTTTTACAACATCTTTGGAATGAAAGAAAGGTTAGCAAACAATTTAAAACCTGAATGAAATTCGCCATAGATAATTTTTTGGCACATGATCAAGCTAGAACAAGCACCTTGTTTTAAGATAACTATACAAGGAGCTATAGCCAGTGCTCTAAATCTTGTTTCCAATCTTTGTCTCGCCACGCAATGCCACAAATGTCTCAGAGGCACGTCATGTGAAAACTGTTCTGTTTGCTCTCAGGACTTCCACCTATATGTCGGCCTTGTTTTAGAGTTATAAAGAACAGTGTTTAGTATGGAAGTTTTGCAAATGTTGCCTTTGGTGCTCAATGTAAAGTGTGGATTCCACTATATTTATGAGCTATGTCAACTGAAGTTGTAGCTGCTTTCCCAATTTTGAACATAATGTTTTTTTTAAGAGAGCATTCTTTAAGTAGTCAAAGTTGTTGACTTTTTCAAGCCTAGTTCGGTGATATCTGCTGAAGGTAGGGGACTCCAAACTATGGCCTGTGCTCTAAATCTGACCTGTAAAAGCATTTGATCTAGCCCACAAAAACACTTCATCAATAATGAAAAAATAACATTTTTGTAAAAAATCTGTTGATTTGGTAGAGTGAAACATTTTAACCCAAAAAATGACATTATGTAAGACAGCCACATGAATGCCAGTTGGCCATATGTTGTGCTGCAAGCTAGTGTAACCTTAGCTGATATGTTGCAACAATCTGAGTTTCTTGTTAACATTAGGTTCATCTCATCTGAAGGCAGATTCTCGCAATATGCTAAAATCAAAGAAGAAATTTCACCATTCTTGTTAACAAATGGATATACTTTTATCAGGGTTTTTTTAAGGAAAATGTTAGGTACCCAGTGTGGACCTGTAGGGAACCGATTTCTCTGATTCTAGGGACCCGGTGATAATTTTCTCTGATTCTAGGGACCTGCTTTCAATTCCAGGGACCGGAATCAAGTCCCTAAATGCCTTAAAAAATCCTGCTTTTATTAAAAATTCCTGTTTTAACATTTTTTATCCCAAGTTTATCTGGCCCTCAAACTTCTACGTAACAATTGTATGTGGTTGCAGACAAAAATGTTTTGGAGACCTTTGACCTAAGGCTGAGGAGTAATTACTTACTTGAAAACCTTTACTTATTATTTGATTAAGTAATTTTTCCATTACTAGATATTTCAAATAATCTTTTTAGTAAAGTTCAGATTTTAGAAGCCACGTCTGTTGCTGTGAACATAGTATTATGCATGACATGTATCATCACACATAAAATAAAGCACTGAAGCAAATAGTTTTCTTGCCTGTGCAGAGCGCTTTGTAAGTTACAATTGTTGATTATCATTGTGATTGCGATTGGGAGCTAGAAGTTCATTCTACTAAATTGAATCACAGTCTACACGTGTGAATTTTGTCTGAAGCGCTAATTATGCGATTTAAAAATTGCAATGATTTTTATGCACTGACTGTTTTCGATCTAAATGTCGATTTTCCTGATTTTCTGGAATTACTTAAGTTACTTAGTAATTTGTTAGAAATTACTCATATCTGAAACAATGATTTTTGTTGCTTGAACCCAGCCCTACTTTGACGCAATATGTATCAGTACTGCTGCGATCAGAAAGCCTGAGCGGCAAGTGCGCAAAGCTTCATACTATGGCAGCAAGCAACAATAGAGATCACATGCGATGATCACTCTATTATAGCTTGTTCGTGCCACATGAGTGTTGTTCTTCGCGCACATCCCATTCGTGGTGAATCACACATTCCAGGCAACGCCAATGGAGAGGTTGCAACAACATCCTTCTTTTTACAATGAATGGCACCGACCACACATTCTTTTTGTGAAGTGTGCACCTGGCACGACCTTCACATTCTGGTCACAGTACCATTTTGTTGCGATCGGAAAGCTCGAGCAGCAAGTGTGCAAAGCTTCACATTGTGGCAGCAAGCAACAACAGAGATCACATGCCATGATCACTCCATTATTGCTTGTTCGTGCCACATGTATATGGGTGTTGTTCTTTGCACACATCCCGTTTGTAGTGAATTACACATTCAAACACAACTCCAATGGAGAGGTTGCAACAGTACACCTTAACTAGTACCTTACATCACTTTATGCTAATGAGCAAAAAGAGGCCTTATGAGCAGTCAACGAAATGTTGGTAAGATCACTGAGTTCAAAGTAGTGACTGTCTGGTCAACAAGCAGCTTTGTTAAGCAAAATCAACTGGTGGTGATTTTTTAGTAACTAGAAACGGTTAGCAGTAATAAGAACAGTTTCAAAACAACACTTTACACAAAGTTGCAACTGCAACGTCATGCCAATGTCTGCAATCACTACTTCAAAGCTATTTTAAATGCCAATACCAGGCATCACTTTTTTCTTCCATGTATGACTCAATCTGTCACTAAGATTCTCAACATGAGTGCGCTCATCTATAAATAGAGCATTATGACAAAACGAATTAGTGAATAAGACTTTTCACTAGGTTTATGATATGCTTTTCCTAGGTTTACAATTTCAGCATTAGAGTTTTTGGTCGGGATTTTTCCATTTAGGTTGTCTTGTTTGAAGTTTTAGCTTTAAACTTTTAGGTTTACGATTTTAGTCGTAGAATTTTAGGTGTAAAGTTTAAGGTGCAGGGTTTTATGTTTAGGGTTTCAGGTGCAGGGTTTCAGGTGTAACGTTTCAGGTTTAGGGTTTCAGGTTTAGGGTTTCATGCTTAGAGTTTTCAGGTGTAGAGTTTTCAGGTTTAGAGTTTTCAGTATAACAAAATTTGCGGCCGTTCACATGTAATTTAAAATATAAGATTTGGCTGCCGTGCTGGCATATATTGAAGCACAACAAACGCAAAACAAGAAAATCAGTCGACACGATGCTTAACAATCTGGACGGTGATATCACAAAGAGTTAAAGAATGTACACGCAATTTGTTTGAATGTGTTCTGTTAACTCGAACTCATTGGCGGCCGTACTTCATATAAATAAAAGTAATGCAGCCGGCAATAGCAAAAGGTTGTACACCCCTGGTTCAGGGCTTTAGGTTTAGAGTTTTAAGTATAGGGCAGAGGTTCTTAAACTTTTTCAATCACACCCCCTCTAGCATTAGTCATTGTTATTCGTGCCTCACTTAAACTCCAAATCAACAAAAACGCAGAACAACAACTATTTGCCATTATCCTACTTGCCAAAAATATGTTGCTGCCATACACACATCTCCCTTGTGATCATTTCATGCTCCCACCCCACAGTTTAAGAACCACTGGTTTAGGGTTTTACGTTTACAGTTTCAAGGTTTTAGGTTTAGAATTTTAGATTTAGGGTTTTCAGTTTAAGGTTTTCAGTTCACGGTTCTCAGTTTAGGGTTTTTGGTTTAGGGTTTTAGGTTCAGAGTTTTAGGTTTAGGTTTTTGGTTTAAGCTTTTGTGTTTAGGGTTGTAGGTTTACTGTTTTAGGTTTATGGCTTTCGGTTTGGGGTCTTAGGTTTAGGATTTTAAGTTTTGGGTTTTTGGTTTTGGGTTTTCAGCTTTGGGTTTACAGTTTTGGGTTTTTGGTTTTCTGTTTTGGGTTTTCAGTCTAAGGTTTACGACTTCAGGTTTAGGGATTTTGGTTTAGCGTTAGGTTTTTAGGTTCAGGGTTTTTGGTTTAGGTTTGGCAGCAGCTACAGAACTGTCCATGGATCTTCAAATTTGAAATCTTATTCGACCATCTTCTGTAATGTGACAGTAACACATGAGAATGCAGTAGGCTTGTTGGTAGAAACATAGTAAACACAAAAGGTGAACCTAACCCTAACCGTAGCCCTAACCTAACCCTAACCTAGTGTTAACCTAACAATAACCCCTAAACCAAAAGTTTGAAAAGCTTTGAAAAAAGCAAAGAAGAAGTGATCCCACGAATTGAAATGTGCATGTCAATATTATGAAAATGCAAGGTGCCAAGAGAAGAGGTGAACCCCCAACCATTGACATGTCAGACTTGAAACCTATCCGTAACACTACCAGGTCAATGTTGCTTGAGTGAATAATTGACCGCTTTATTCGAAAACGCATCATGCAAGGCGGTATGGTGGAATAAATTTTGAAATAAGAAGATCCATGTGTGGTTCTGCAGCCACTTTCTTTAGCTTTAGGGTTTTAGGTTCAGGGTACTGATGGACGTGTACTAGAGATGGTAAGGACCAGTGCTTTTGTAGCCCAGCCCGCCTGGAGCTAATAAGAAACCGTCCAGCCCGGCCCGTCTATGCTAAACCACAACTTATTTTCTGGCCCAGACTGGCCAGTAATATACCGTAACCTCAAAAGCAAAGTAACAACACTTGCGTTTTCAGTTCATTGTCTTTTGGACAATAAAACCCTATAGTTTTAATGGCTATAGGTTCACTAGAGCACTTTTGGAAACTTATTCGTCCACCGACTGTAATGTGACACTCACACAACAAGTGTGTGCTTGGCTGCACTACACTTGCTAATAACATACTGAACCTAAACTTAAACCCTAACCTAAACCCAGCACCTAATCCTAAACTAACGGTTCTCAAACTGGGGTGCATGTACCCCTATGCTAGTAGGGGTGCATTTGCCTATCTGAAGGGGTACATTTGAGGTTAGCAATAGAAGGGAAAAAATATATTTACGTATTATTCATTTCGAAATATTTATACATACATCACTGAATATTATTTTCAAAATCATTACATGCTTCTTGGTAAATACATTTTTGTTATATTCCACAGCCTTTTTGTCATAAGAAATTTTAGGGGTACATGCTCATCTATCGAAATGCTGAAGGGGTACATGGCCAGAGAAAGTTTGATAACACTTGCCCTAAACCTAAACCCAGTCCACAAGGAGCTTTGGTGGGCTTAGTCCCCCAAACAAAGCTCCAAGGCCCCAAATGGAAACATGAAACACTATAAATCTGTGGAGTTTTTATCAAACGCAAAGCGTCCCGCAGAAATGCAAAGCCCCCTATTGAAAACTTTCTGGAGACAGTTCTGCCTAAACCTCACCAACAGTGACAGACTATAAATGAAAGTGTTTGTTGCTTTGATTGATTAATAACATGGTTTACTAGTTTGCGTGGAAACAAGTGAAACAGAACATTAGCAGAACAGTAAAATGGAGAGAACAGCAGCAAAACATTTTCTTGCTAGATTTTGAAAGCTCGCAAAAATCAAAATTTTCACCTAATTGGCGAGCAGACCGCAGCAGCCCGTAGTGACCCGGAATGACGTCACTGCTGAAAAAATTGTTAGCGGACTGTTTCAAAACCTTTAGCAGACTGCCCAAAGACTGGACTGTTAGTGGCCCATGCCATCTCTAACATGTACCTTTAAGCTTTGTCAAATGTTGTTGTGAGCATCATGCTTGTTAATTGCATACCGGTGTAAATAAGATCTGGTGGTTTGACGGCCAGAGGAGATGACAGCTAGTACAGCAACTTAACCTTGCATATTCTGTTAAGAAGACAGAAACATGGTGTCAGAAGTGAGACTTTGACCTTGTTCTGAATGAATGATAGCCTGCAGATAGACAGGGCTGACTCGAATCTACCCGTGTCACCAGCGATGAATATGAAAGGTGACATAGCTAGCAACTGGAAGTTCTTCAAAGACCAGTGGCAGAATTACAAGATCACCTCCGGTTTGGCACAGAAAGAAGCAAACGTGAGAACTGCACCGCCCAAGTCGTGCTGGGTAATGGTTGCTACGAGATTTTGCAGAGGTTACCAGACTCTTGAAAGTCACACAACAGTAGTGGCAATGCTCAAGCTATCGTTCGCAACGCACGGCATTCTAGTGACCATTCGGACTGACAATGGCCCGCAGCTAGTTTCTGAAGAGTTTAAAGAATTTGTGCATGAGTGGAAGTTCAATCACATTGCTTCTTCACCGTACTACGCCCAAAGAAATAGCAAGGCGGAATCAGCCATGAAAATCGCAAAGCCTCTACTTCAGAAAGCGAAAAAGGATGGAGGAAACATTTGGCTCTTTATTAGAATGGCGAAATGTTCTGACACAAAGATTAGACTTGTCGTCATGTCAACGCTTGATGTTTAGAAGAACGAGATCTATTCTACCAATTAGCAATTTTATGCTCAAACCGAAAGTAATTGACTCTTGGTTGACAAAAAGTACAATCGCATGAAACACTTCTATGACCACACTTAGAAACCGTTATGGGAGTTGATTCCTGGTGAACTGATACATCATACATGTGTACCATCCGGGCAATAAACAATGGTTGCTTGGGAAGTGTATTAAAATGGTTGAACCTCAATCGTATGTTGTAGAAGTGAATGGTGTTCGTTACTGTCGTAACAGATTGTTTCTACGCACTACTTGTGAAAAATCACCAATGTATGATTCTTATGTTTAGGATCTTCATGTACTGAACATGCCAGCAGCTTGTGCACCTAGTACACCCTTAAGTGTTGAAAATAGTCAGTCTGGGTTACGCCGAAGTCACACAAGAGTTATTAAAACCTCATAGCGTTTTCGTGATTAGGTGACATATCTTTTGTTGAAAAAGGAGATGTTGATGGACATGTACCTTCAAGCTTTGTCAATTGTTATTGTGAGCATTGTGTTTGTTAATTGCATACTGGTGTAAATAAGATCTGATGGTTCGACGGCCAGAGGAGATGTGAGCTGGTACAGCAAGTTTACGTATTTTTGTTTACTTCAGTTTGTCTTAAAATTATCATTACTTATCAGTTATTATAAGTTACTGTACATGAATATGAGTTGTCTACGTTTGCATATTTTCTAAAAAAACAGAAACACAGGGTTGTAGGTTCAGGTTTAGGGTTTTAGGTTTAGATAGACACTGCCTGTGTACTCATCTCAAATTTTCTATTTCTCAAAAGTACAAACTACCAATATTTACTTACATAAGCCAAATGGTAGTAACCATCAATCCCTGATTTTATTTTGTAAATTCTATATGTATCCAAACGTACACAGTGCGAAACTAAAGCTATTAATTATTGCGCTCAACTGTACTGTCAAACTTTTCATCAAATTAAAGTGAGTGGTGTTTATCTGCTCCTATAGTATAGGTTATAGGCCTATTGTTGCTGTCGTACACACATTGATGTGTTCCTAGTAGGAAAAAATGTACTCTGATAGGATCTTAGTATCTGATTCTTTGCTAGTGTGAATTGCACTGAAAGATTAGGATTGCATTCGATATACTGTAACTGCGTGCATCTGCATGATATAACCACCCTGTTGTTGTCTAGATAAGCATTCGTGCGGTAAAAACGGCTCATCACAATTACTAATTAGAGCATGAAATGCACATTTTTTTCAAATCAATCAAAAAATGGGCGGATAACATGATAACCTTTATTCGTACAGAAACATACCCCAGTTGAGTTAGTTGCTTTATTGCCCACGCCTCTTCTCTCAGCAGCAGTTGAGTTCCCAAATTATTGTTCATGGCTCATGTGATGTGACCTTTTACCTTTGTTCTGCTTGGCTGGTTGTTCAGTTATTAAACATTCGTTTGATCATCTCCCTTACTATTAATTGCACAGCGCACTTTCTTCCGTATTGGCATTTTTTGAATCAAGAAATTAAACTTAAAGTATTCCAGTACGTTTTACTTAAACAAACCGTTCGTTCCATTTTATCAAAAAAATATCTTTGCTTTTTCGCTCTTTATATCTGAACTTCACTCAGCCGTTTAATCGTGTTACTTGGCAACCTCAAGAGACGCAAAATCAGCTGTCTTTGCTACGTGTAGCGCGTCCGAACATACCTGAGAATTTAGTTCGTGGTAACTTTTGATTGAACTAGTAGGTACTTTTGTATGATATTTTAAAATTATTTGATTCAACAATAATGTATCTTTTACAGAATGTAAGAGAACGCAGCTTTGACCTGAAACAAAACAGTAAAGAAAGGAACAGCCTTGGCAGAGCGTGCGACGCACTGCCGTTGTTTTTATATGGTGTCTTCTGTCAACTTGTTACTGACGTTGCGGTGCTTGATGCAAGAACTGGAACAGCGAAAAACATTTTTGTAACTCATTGCTAATTGGGGGTAGTTATTCACAGTTTATAATTTTCAATAACTCTCAGTCGAAATCATGGCTACTGGTACTTGGGCTACATTGCCTCTAGCCACTGCAACAATTGGGCCGGATTGTTGGCGGGATGCCACTGTTAAAAATATCAAAGTTTCTCAAAATGTTATGCAAAAAAGTGATAAAGGAACAGATTTGGGAAAACAACTTGATCCTCTGCCAACGCTTAGAGATAACTGCGCACAACAAAGTAATGCGAAAGTGCACAGTTATGTTAGGCAAACACGAGCAGTAGTTTTCAAATTAAGAGAAAGCCTTCTAGATACAAACGAAGAAATAAAGTCTTTGATCAGAGGGAAAGAAGCTCTGGAAAAGGCTTTGGAACATATGCGCAAAGACATTCTTTTGAACAAGCAAAGTACTTTCATAAGGTCTTCCCGACCTACAAGAGAAAAGGTGAGAATGCAATTTGTTCAATATCCTGAAGTCAAAAACAGAAAATCTGATTTAGTTGTATCTCAGGATTCGGAGAAAATTTTGTAACAGGTCTTTGTAATACGATATTTTATAAAACACGTTGTAGTCTACTTTAGTCATTCCCAATGTAGGCCTACAGCTAACCAGTATTTACTGTCCGTCACTTGCCTTTGCTTCAATGAATAGCTATAGGTTTCCGAATGTTCGTGTTTTCTATAAGTTTTGTTGTCTCCTTGTCAATGGCGTAACTAGAGGTTTAAGCCAGGTGGGAAAATTTTGCTGAAGGGAGCCCACTGGCCACTGTAGGAGATCATTACCCAACACACAGAAAAAAAAAGTTAACGAAATGATGGTATTCCGGAGGGATATTGTCCATACTAGCTAAAAAAATAACGGAAACACCCTGATAAACGCAAAAAACAACAACCTACTTAAAACCAAAAGAATATATCAAAATGCAAGCTAGGAGGGGGGACGTTTTTTTATTTAGCTTAACAGGAGAGGAAGCTCGCACCCTGTCCACCCGTCAGTTACGCCACTGCTCCTCGTGCAGTGCTAATCAGAAAATGAAGCTCAATGCAATATTTTTTCAGAATATTCGCACAAGGTGTGGGCGTATGCTTAGCTTAGTTTCCAGGGAAAGCACTTCTTCATTTGAGTTTTTGCAATTGCTTGGACGTTCACCATTTTCGAATAACTCTTTCAATTAAAACTTAAAATAAAATATCCCAGCACTTCCATCCAAGGGAGACTGATATTAGGCTACTGTCAGTGGTGGTGGTCTTTGTAGACTTTTGGCAATAGATAAGTGCTTGTAACTTGTTGTTTGAAAATCATAAGTATGTGTAAGTGAGATTTTTGTCCACTGTTGTGGAAGCTCATGGCTTGTAAGCGGAAACTGATGGCCTGAAACGTTTGATAACTAGCAGTGTTTCTGGAGGAATGGAAGATTGGCTTTTAGGTCAACACTTTTGCTGATGAAGCTGTAACACACAACAATACCTCGACATGGTTTTAGATAACGAACAACACATCCTATTTGTTTAATGCGAATATGTGCGGAAAAAATGATAATTTCTCAATTGGCTTGTTGTTGACAGAACTTACAAGATTTTAAGACACTATCTTTTCAATATTTTTACCTTTCGTTACGTATTCCAAACCTTCTTGCAGTTTGGTGACTAGTTATACTCGATTTTACGTCTGCTACACAGAACCGTCGCCAGAAAGTTTTCAATAAGGGGACTTTGCGGGATGGCTTTACGTTTGTGCGGGGGGGCATGACATTCAAAAATTGACAAAAACTCTACTGATGCATAGTGTTTTTTTGGGGGGTTGGAGCTTTGTTTGGGGGGCTAAACCCACCAAAGCCCCCCGTGGCGACGCGACTGCTGCTACAGACCAAACGTTTTCCTTTGTCAACCTGTTCAGCTTTTTTGTTGCGTAATTTAAATTTTAATTCTATCCTTTTGTCACGAGCAACGAAGTGCGTGAAAAAAAACTGTCACTCAAGGCTGCACGCCAAATGCGGCAAACGAGTAAATGCAGCACTTCGCTTGCATTCAATGCCGTAATGAAAACTTCAAGTGTGTTTTGAGATTTTTGGAATTCAATATTTTTTCTTGGATGCTGGTAATGTGAAGAATGGTTCGAGTGACAGGATATCACTGCAGACAGCTCCATATGTTTGCATAACATGACGATACGAAACGTTTGTGCTGGAAAGATCCAGCAGTTACACACTGACCAACCTTGGAACTGAAAGGAAATCTTGAATTGAATCAATAGGTTCGATTTTACATTGCAAATTATTTAAAATTTCAGCTCACACTATTTGTCTATACGTTTCTTCAACAACAGACACGGCTTTTATAAATCTATCACTAAAATCAAACCAATTAAATGAGGTGCAATTGCAACACCACAAAGATACCGGCAAGAGCAAAATTTTCAATCTTGCTTTTGAATATCTTCAAAGCACGTTTGGATTAAAAAAAAATGCCGACACAGGACGTTTGTGACACTACCTCTTGTTGGGGTACTAGTAGGCTTTTGATATTGTGTAAACGGTCTGAATCTATGTATGTGCGGTGTCACATTACAGCTACTCATGAAAGGCGCTATTTACTTTGGCATCTTGTAGGTCATATTATCTATTGCCAATGCCGCATCGCACTTGTAACAAGAGTGCGTGCTTTCCGTGATAGGTGCGATTCACCAGGACATTTATAAAGGTCAGGTCTGTCATATTTGAATGCCGATGAGCATTCAAAAGTCATAACTTCATGAAATGCGAGCTAGTTTTCACAAGCAGAGTTTTTCTGCGGCTTGTTGCGCAAACGTTGCACCGAAAACCATCTGATGGTCATTGATCCAATGCGAAGAGAAAATGTAGATACATCCTGGACAAACCGATTGTGGTAACCAATAAAAATACGAAGATTTAATTGCGTTCTTGTCGAACTTGCGCAGCATGTTCGATACAGTATCGACCCAGTTTAACCTAAATAGTTTTGGTTTCTACGTGCTTTCGCATCCTTTTCAAGATCTCCACCACTCGTGCAGGGGACGAAATAAAGCAGAAGTATTTTGAATGTAATGTTAAGCAGAGATTTATTGAAAAAAGCGGTTGCACTTTGTACTCCCTTGCCAAGAGTGGGTGACATTTCTGCTTGCACGCGGACACTTTCACAGTTAACACTGCATTCGCGGCGAGACTGAATCCTTCTTGTAACACCGCACGTAAACCTTTCCCTGGCATCCACCGCAAGTTCCTTCTATAAACCTTCGTTGACTCGACCGGGAATCGAACCCATTCCATCACTTTCGGTAGCTCGTGGGCAAAACAACAGCACCACTTAGCCGGTTACGACATTTGTCATAAACATAATTTGTCACCTACAGTGTCTCACCAAATATTTCCGAGAAATAAGCGACCACCTGGAGCGCAAGCTCGCTGTGGGTGCAAGACAGCAAGGAGCAAAGATAAGCATTGAACTGCACTTGGACTGGACTGGTTCTGGACTCAAATGAATTTGTTTGGATTTGCATCCGGACTGTAAATCACTTCAGAAATGTAGGTTCAGGACCGAATTTGGAATGAGTTAATGGAAAAGAATTGCGGTATTTTTGTTTTCAAAAAGCCGTACATTGTTCATTTTTTGGGCTTCATTTGGACCTGGACTATCCATTTAAAATTTTTTTGACGATGGTTAACTGAGTTTTAAAAATTCAAGACTGGATCTGAATCGTAAAATATGACAGTCCGCTGTTCTCCAGCAAGGAATCAAGAAAGTGTGGTGGTTGTAAAGTGAACAGGTGGAAATGTTAACGTTCAGATACTCAGCTTGACGCTCGCAACCATGAAATTTTTATAAGTTACATCAAAACAATAGAATTAAGCTGTGACTCTTGTGAGGCAAATTCACGATATAGGCTATAATGAATTTATTGGAGTTTGCCAAATATTTGTTCTTTGAGTAATGTAAGTCTGCAGATCACTTAGAACCAGGCCCGTAACCAGGGGAGCGCAGGTGGGGAGAAGCCTCCCTGCAAATTTTTTCGCTCCCCCTGGAAAAATGTGTTGGACATAGTTTAAAACTACTGAACATAGTTTAAAAAATTTGGGCTCCTTTCAGAAAACTCTTCGTCCCCCTGGTAACCCAAGCTGGTTACTGGCCTGCTCAGAACACTTCGCGATGTTGGTTTGAACGCTCATGACTTGAGTGAACTGCGCCGGAATAAAACATCAGACAACTGGCGTGAGCAGATAAAAATTTTGGATGAAGACGCGCATCGTTTAAAAAAGGCATAGCCTACATATTGCGTCACTTGCACCACAATTGGCAGACATACACTGGCATACAACAGGCATGGAACAGAGTGTTTCGGCTGTAGGAGAGCGTTTGGTAAATGTTCTTGTGAGTTTGTTCTCTGCATAATAAATAAAACTTGTCTCTGTGTGTCATTGTCAACCTACAGTGAGGTATGAAGTAACACATGGAGATATTTGACTTGTTCTGCAAACCTTACACCTAAGCCATTCAAACAAACAAATGGAATTGCAGGCTGTTAGAACGTTTCAGGGTTAAAAACTACACCGACTGTCTTGTTACAGTTAAAAACAGTTTCATTTTCAGCAGCACTATCACAACAAATATTCAGAAGGCGTTGAAAAATCACTAAGGATGGGACCTAGCACAGATAGTCTACGACGTAGAATTTTGTCACGTAATAAGCACATATTAAAAAGATTTATGAGATGAAAGCACTCACTGAGGTCCTAGGGGATGTGCTCAGCAAACGTTTCATCTTCACCAACAGCACGGTTTAGAAGATGTTTGTGAATTAGGGCTGCAAGTTTATCACTGATTCACATAAAATTTATTCTCTTGAAAATATCAATGTTTGTTTAGACTTCGGTTTACAAAGGTTGTAGGATTACGGTTTTTTGATAAATTCATTTCAGCTTCAAAGTGTTTTTCCCTATATCTACAACGGCTTCATTTCCGGTTGCGCTGCCACAGCGGATAGGAGCGTGGCTTTGTTGTTTTCTTTTACGGATTGTTATTGGGCAAGCTGGCGATGTTAGTAAATTTGCTAGAGTCTTTAGACTAACAGCAAAATCAATTGATCATTCATCAGTTATTTCCTACAACATCTTTAGACCTTATCCCTAGGGGTTTGCAACATAATGAACTTCCTGTCTTGATTTTGAAGAATCCCACATCCCGAATTTCTTGCCTTCGTCTTCTCTCCATTCTTTTCTTGCTGCGCAAGCACAGCATGGTTTGCAACATGTTTACAAAAGTGTGGAATTTTTCATAGAAAGCTTTCCATCAGTATGAAGATGACAAACGTATGACAAGCATTTCGCTTCCATCTTTCTATCACAAAATCTCCCGTCAATTGCATGGAAGAACAGCTGCAATTCTTTCGGGAAAACGCTGAAAAAACGTTCACCGTTTCAGCATGTTTACGCCACAGATGTTTTCCTCGCACCTTGTGCTTGTTTAAGTCGTCTTTTCTTTTATAACGAAACTCCTTCGTTTTGTCTCTAATGCAGTCACTTGCAGTGCACGACACTCGGAGAGACAGACTAACGCGTGCCGCTCACAAAACCACACCATCTCCGAACACGTGGCCATGAACATTTCGTATTTTTCGAAACACGTTACTTGCATGAAAAGAATACGCTGGATACAAGGATATGTAAGGGTTTCGGTTCATTTTTCCTAGAAGTTCCAGAATTTACCACTTTTTCTTGCAATTTTTATATTTGTGAACAACCGCATAGCAGCAAAGTCAGGTCGTAAAATGCAGTTGATAGTGTTTGGAGGTTTGCAAAGACAAATTTTGATTAAAACCCACAGCTCAAGTGTCTTCCAGGACAATCTAAGATTTACGCGCCAATCTAAAGAGTGAGAGTAACCACAACTAAATAGATAGCTGTTTATCAAAACAAAGAAGCACATACTAAATACTTCCAAGGCTTGATTTGCTAATTTCCGGCTACACATGTGAGCAAGTCACTATCGACCCCATGACCGTCTATCGGAAAGTGATACGATGCCAGTGCCACTTTAGTCTCATCCCTTCCTGCGTTCTAGAATGTTACTTTTATTTTAAACAGTTCTTTACTTAGGGGCTATATATTGACAAAGGTCGATCCTTACTGTGTTATTTCGTGTATCATCTTAGCTAGCATTGATGCACTATTTCCGCAACAACTTATAATTACTATCAAGGTTCCTCCCCCGACGTTGTATGCGACACAACCTTGGAAACAGGTCCTTGTATCTACAGTGTATCTTGAAGTGAAAAATTTGTTTAAGCTGCTTACATTGCTTTTAGGTAGGAGCAATGTGACAAACTAATGCGAAATAAAAAATTTAAATGATTTTTTCACTATCCTTGTGCTTAATGTCACCATTTCATACTGTTAGGGAAAACTTCCATTACTGATTTTCAAGAAATTTCTTGTGACTGTTTACTTTTTTATCTTTTTGGGATAACGGATCTAAAACGTTGTCGTCGTTTCATTAGTCTGCATGTTTCTTTAAATTTCACCTGTGCTGACCTTCCAGATTCCAATACGTCGTAAAATACAATTGCTTACCGGTCGCAAAAATTGAGAAAATATGATGTTCTCCCTTTTATTTGTGTTAAATAGTTGATGTTCAGTACTGCTTGAGGCTGGTAAGCATACGGCCTTATGAAAGACCACTCGGGGTCTTGGTACTGTGTTGCCAATATCAGCGGTAGCAGCAGTCTTTTTTTACTTTGTCTGTTTACTGTCAAAACTTCAAATTCTTTCAGTGGTCGTGTAAGATTCGCTTCATCTTTTCGGTCCAACTTGAGCTTTTACCTGAGTTTTGTTTAAAATATCTGACCTTTTTTATGTTATCCAATTTTCAGCTTCAGGTGTGGTTTGAAATATTTGTTATTTTCTTTTTTTCAGGATGCTGATGGAGCAGACAACTTGTTAGTTACTGAAAAACTGACGCTTTTGAGAATAAAACGTGTGCTTGAAGGGGAACTCCGAGCTACTCAGAAACAACTCCAGGTGTTTGGACTGTTTTGAGATAATTATATGATCAGTAAATTTTATGGTTACTAAATCCTAAATGCGACTGTGGAAGTATGTAGGTTACAGTACACGTGTATCCACAAGCAACGAATAATTTTGCTAAAGGTAAAATAGTTTTAAAAGGAGACCTTCAAGCAAACTTTGTCAAAAATGGAACTATATTGAAATTGAATTTTTACACAAAGTTTTGGAGCTGAATGTCGGGTTCGACACCCGTTGAGAACAGGTACTGCGTTCAAAATCAGTCTTGCTTTATAAAGAACTGAAAGCAATTTATAAACACCATATGCGATTTTACCTAACTTAACCAAAAAGAGAAATGGTCTTGATGCTTTTTATAAACCAGTTCAATTATACAATTGAAAAACATTTCCAATTGCTAAAAAATTTTCAATCACCCACAACATGCCAAAGAGCGCTTTCAATAACCTAGTTCAGTGGTTCTTAACCGGGGGTACACGTACCCCTTGGGGGTACGAAGCACTAAAACAAGGGGTACAAAGCACCAAATTGTTTCTGGGATACACGCCCTGAAAATTAAAAAAAATGTGTTTTCGATTGTTGTGAGTGCAGTAAACTTTATCAGAGGCCAAGCCTTGAATCACCGTCTGTTCGAAGTTTTTTTGTAACGAAGT
>JGI24158J21664_10004782_pt1 | contig 17518 bp, 11 predicted proteins | sample Ectturendosymbi3_FD_21664 | JGI IMG/M metagenome (IMG submission 21664)
TTTTTTTTTGACTCGAAACTACTAGACTTGCTGAATCCATAGAGGGTTTGAACACTTCTCTAGCTATAGCGGGTGGCGAGTTATAACCAAAAAACCTAGAGCCAATTTATTGGCTTTTGCGGTCGTTAAAGGGACTTGGACAAGAGTGAATTTGTTTATTGAGTGCCCAAACAATTCGCTTTGAAATGCGCTTGAGGATGACGGAATTATGATTATTTGTCCTTAGATGTTATAGGTGTCTAGCCTATGACTAATTACTGGTCACTTCGAAACCTCCGAGCATTTAGACGAAGTCGTTATTTTCACTTTGCTTATGACAAGCATCCACTTCCTGCGGAGCTCTAAACCAATCAGCAACCTTTCCCGAAAAAAAAGCTCTTTCTGGTCTTTCATTTGCAGTTATCTGTTCTGCAAATTTACGTAGTGTTGCATTTTTTCATGGTCAGTGTTGCCCTAGTTTATGGTCGTTACAGTGAAAAGGGGGCGGCAAAATTTCTATAGCCTATGGGCGACCAGAACCAGAAATCCGGCCCTGAACATGTGACCAGAATAAAAACAACTCTCGTACTGAAAATCTTTCGTACTGAAAAACTAAGCACTGGCAATATTTTCAAATGTCAAACAAGACTTTCGTTTGCACTTGTCTGCTTAAATAGAAACCTACTCAACAGCCTGCTGTTGCTAACTGCGAATGGATGAATATTTGTGTATTTTTTCTACAGGTGATTTCAACGTTCTTCGCGATGCAGTGAAACGTGTTAACTGAAAACGACTTTGTTACTTGACAAAACGCTTCGCCAGCAACGCACTTTCATCTCAAGCTGTTTCTAAACGGACAGTTCTTATGGATTGTACAGTAAACTGCATTTCAAGTGATCTGTGGAGTTTTGCCGGTCGAAGAAAGACGCTGAATTTGTTGTAAAGTTTTGCTCTGTGTTGATCGTTTTTGCACATGCTCCGTACCGCCAACAGCAAGGTTTTTGTGATTCTTGACTACTGTACTTGCAACTATGTTAAGCATGGACAAACAATGCAGCATTGCTGTAGGTTACGACTGCAAAATGTAAATAAGTTTGTGTCTCCGCTGCACGTCCGGGCTATCATTTATCATTTTTATTCTGTATCAAGTGTTTGCATGTAAATATTATCGCTAGTCACCGAAACTAATTCAAAGAGCCCCTTACATTATTTCTTTTCAAACAGTCTTAAAAATACTCGTACTCTGTCAAGTTCAGTAATGCCACTAAAGATGCATTGCTTACAATATTCTAATCAGTCGCTTTCAATCCCGTATTACTTCCATTTGCTACACGATTACATGTTACATGCAACTTCAGTCCATCAACACACTATTTTTAAGCAAATCAAATCTCTCTTCTGGTGATTACTTTTATTTCGTTTATTCGCCATGCCACTGTTTTGCTCACCTATTCTTGTAAGCTTCCACAGGGCAGTGTTATTAATCACCTTATACGTGCAATTTACCAGTAACAAAGAGCAATGGGCCACGTGACGCACAACGACAAGCAGGTAAAAAATCAACACGCAATCGTAAGGGAAATTAGTGGCGGTTGAGTGTCGTCGACCGCCATTCATTTATTCATTTCCTTTGCACCGTCAATTGTGCAGCCAGTTTTGCGGAGCTGACAGTTTCCGATATTTCGATAGGCAGCTGCAAGAAAACTAAAGGTCTATTGCGCTGTACTAAAAATAAAATCATTAACCGCAGACGTGTGCTATTTTAATTTTGGCTTTTTCTGCATTGAGCCAAAAAGCAAACAACGAAATTTGCTTAAGGAATTGCGGTCAACTTGCTTGTAGCAACTCAAACATCCGTCCACGCTTTCAAGTCTTCGACGCGAACATGTGCGCTTGTGTCCATTTTGTCAAGAGCGGCTTCGTGTTTGAGACTGAAGTTAAATTTAGGTCGTGATGCTCGGTACAAACGTCCTGTGTCATTGCAGTGCAGCTGTGCCTTCCCATGACGACTGCTCGCGTTGCGTGGCTTCAGTTGCAGTTGCATTTCGCCGTCCAGGGGTCAAAGTTCGTCGAGATCGGCCGAGAATGTGAAGCGTACTTGGGTCAACTACGGTCCGGAGCGTGACTGGACCGACCCGGACCAAGGCCAAGGTGAAGAATTTGTGTACCACGCCACACAGTGCAAGAACATATGGATGCCGATGGGAGTCACGTACGCGAACTGATGGAATCGCTGCCTTCACTTACTGTAGGATGTGACGCATTGTACGATGTAATCATTCCAGATTCCGTCAGCAACAGTTACCTCAAAGTAGCGAGATATTTTTTTCGTAAATCTCGTTTTTGTTTGTCGCGTCACTATGCATGATGTTGCGGCGCATTTTCACCATTCTTTAAGTGAGAAATGCGTCACGAAATAATTGCGATGATTCACTCTAGGGCTCCGGAATAATTGTGCAGTTCATTCTGTAAACGACCTGCGGACTTTGTGAGTCAGACGTGGAGCTCTTAAATCATTCATCCTCACTGTTACGTTACAACGTGTACCATATCCGACGTATTATGGCTTTGTGCTTGTCAAGATCCAGCAACAAGTCTGTACATGCTTTGTATGTCGCAACAATCAGCGTCAGGCTGGATTGTGTTCGCCATCATGACCGTTTTTAAGTAATAGTGTAAAGTTGTGCACAACGTCGTCGTGATTTCAAGATCATTGCCGAGGCATGTCAGAAAACAATTGATCGCCATCGCCTGATTACCAAGATATTTTGTTGATTTATCTAAGCTAGGTATATTTGCACTGTTCGTACTGCTTGGAAGCAGTGGCGTAACTGACGAGGGTCAGAGGGCGAATCTAAGTTGCTGGCTAGTTAAATGTAAAAACCGGGCCCCACTTAGCTCATATTTCGGTTTTAGTATACTTTTGGCTTTCAGTAGGTTGTTTTTTTCGTTTTTCAGAGTATTTTCCGGTAATTTAAGGTTTTAGGATAGCCATCCACATCCGGATTCATCATCATTTCCCAAGTTTCTTTTTCTGAGTGTTGGCTAGTGGGCCACTTTCAGCTAAGCTTTTCCCCTGGCTCAAACCTTTAATTACGCCACTGCTTGGAAGTCCGCCTGGTGGAATAACTGGCACGCTCGGTTGGCATATTAGCTTCCTGGCGGTAATTGACTGCGCAATTATGCTCGTGAATTGTGTGAACAAGACTTTCGTGTGGTGTATATGTTAGTCAGTGGCGGATCCAGGCCAGTCGTTTTGAGGTAAGTCGTATAAGTGTTCACCAAAAATCTTCACTTGTTTAAATACCCCAGATTTTTAACGACAACCGTTGGGTTCCACACAAAAGTGGTTACCTTTTGTAGGTCAAGAAAGTGGCTATTTTTGCTTTTTGAACTAGGCGATCTTTCAGGAAATTACCATAGTTTAAAGCGCCTTATATTCACAAAACATTTGAAGCGAGTCAAAAAGGTTGTGCCCCACATTTAATAGGTTACACATAGGCCTAACTAGGAACACTGTGTCCCAAACGATTTCTTGCATCTGCCATATGTATTTGAAAGATATAGGCTACCTTACCGCATGCTGCGCGCTAGTGTTTGACGCTGTTTTGTCTATAGCGAGATAAAAAAAAAACGTCGGAAACATATTCCCGACCTCGTTAGAAGTAGAACGGTTCTTCTTACACTAACAAGTGACAACTCAGGTCCCACTATAAGAGTCGAATGAATAAGTACATGACATTCACATTTCCAAACGAAGCTTGTGCAATTTCTTGTACATGGGAAAAGTATTTATTGCTGAAGCGGCAATTCATAAACAAAAAACGAAAGAAAGGCATTTGTTATGATATTACTCCCATTTCAAGCAGTTCTGCTGGCTATTGATGAAAAACAATCTCGTAATGGCATGATAGATTCACACTTGGTCTAAGATACATTTAATATCACTAATAACGGTAGAATTTCATTCAAGTGTTTAATAACGTTTCACATGCTGGGACATGGACTTAAATCTGATGTGAACAAAAATTTCAATCCCACTAGTTCAGGTTTGTTGATACGCTGTTCAACAAAAGCGAGACACCGAGGCCCCGCTGTCTAATAATTTCTTTACATTGATAATCCGAGCCTTTTTTCTTGTGATGTGTCTGTCTAAAAATTTTTCTCACTTTTTTCAGCTAACACCACCACCAACTTTATTAACGTAAAAATTTAAACTGTTCAACAATGTAGTGTTTGTTTGTTGTAATATAAACGAGCTAACCAAAAAACAAGCTGGGTATTGGCTGTGGATTATACAGAACACCTACAGTTTGTAAATTGGTTATCTTTTTAGGTCAACTTGGTATCACAGCGTAAATGTTTACTACAACAAAAAGACTTGTACTATTTCGTGCTGTACATTGAAAACGCAGCACTGATAAGTGATAGCACAGATACGGTTTCAAATCAAAGTAGGAAAGTGCGGAGTTTTCCAAGTAATCGTAGTACCAGATAGCTTATCAGTTTTTGAAGGAAATTAGTTACGTTCAACAGTTCCTTTAAATACCCAGTTGCACAACCAAGTAAGGCGACGCTAATATCTGCAAAATATGTCCAATACACGCAGGTGCGTAGCCAGAAATTTTAATAGGGGGGACAAACAACAATCGAGTCTCATCATTTAAATATATTAATGCCCCTTGTTTTGAAAGTATCATCCATTAAACGTGCATTAGTCTGTTTTTTTCTGAACAATATGTTCCGGCAAGTGAAATTTTTGTTGCGTGTTTTGGACATATTGAAAATATTGCTTTCATTGCATTGACAAGTTTTAAAAGTTTTGATAGTAAAGTTCCAAGATTCTAAATTGGATGAATGCCACCATTTGCTCGTAAAAGGTTCCCTGCACAGCACGATCTGCAATATGCTGTTTAAAGCCAGTATTGTATTTGAGCAAGAAGTTATCGTGGCCGTCATTTCCATTAAAAAAAATATTTACACTCCTCTGATGCATACCAACACCCTTGTGCTGGAAGAAGGCTCCTCCGATATACTGGAGCGTGAGTGAAATGGATCTGGAGTGGGATGATCCATCACCTCGAAAAGAGCAGCTAAGGTATTTTGTGATAGCCCAAAATTCTTTTAAATCGCAATCCACATTAAACGGTTGTTATGCCTCTGTGGATTACCGCTGGCGGTAATATTACCCCCTGTCGGAGATCATAGCTTGTAGGATGTTACCACGACAAAGCTTAAAATCCCATTTAATCACAAATGATATTTAATGCCTTCAAATGCCAGTCAAAGCTGATGCAAAAGACCTGTAAAATTCAAATATTTTTGTTGTATTTGTTGTCTGGCGACTTTGTTGAAATAAGTAAATATTGTTTCAGAAACCTAGACGTTCCACATTACAAAAAATGCCGAAAAGGAGTGGCATAAGTAGAACCTGCCGTATATTGGCAATGAAAAGAAGAAGATAAATGCACCGAAGAAAAATGAAATAAAGCGTGTCAGCGGAGCAATAAATAAATTTATCATCAAGAAGATAGTACCGAGATCGAGGAATCAGTGAGTCCCTCAGCTCCTTGAAAGATCAATATCTATGCAATCTTCATGTATCTCCTGTGCAAACCTGAACAAACTACATCATTGTCTACTTTGGGCCAGCAGTGTGACAAAGATTCCGAGAGAAAAAACGACAGCCCTAATGTTAGCTTTATCGAAAATTGTGAGGATTCTGCGTCTTGGCCCACCGTTTTTGGGATGACCTCCAAAAAAATGTCTGCATGTGATTTTGTGATTGTACACGCGTTGGGCGCCATTTTTTCAAATCAAAGCACGTTACCATTTTTGCCCGTATTTCAGGGAGTTTGCTCAGATTTTCAGGGATTTTGCGAAAGTTTTAACAGATTTTGCCCGGATGTTCAGGGATTTTGCCCGGATTTTCACCAAATCAAAACTTGGGGAGGTGCGCTTGCACCCCCTGCACCCCCGCCTCCTACACCACTCTGCTATAGAGTAACACCTACTTCCTAGTAACACTGAGCGCATTTCATCATTATTTATATGTAGCTTACTGCTAATGAGTTGCTTGTCCTGTATTCTGTATACGCAGGGGTGTAGTGATAAAAAGGGTGTGGGAACGCCGTTCCCACACCAAATAAAAAGGAAGACTGCACAAAATAGTTCGATAAAAGTGAGCATTCTCCTACAAGACAGTGTTTTTACTCTGGATCTTCGTGTTTCACTGTAGTTTTTTGACTAACAGTGCGATTCTGCGTGTCGCTAGCACATCCGTGAAATCGCAACCATGTTTTAATGTAATCGTTTGGGTCCAACATCATCATGTAACCTTGCCAGCGCAAAAAGGTGTGGGAACGCGTTCCCACAGCAAAAAAGGGGTGGGAACGCCGTTCCCATGCGTTCCCACCCCACTAAACCCCTGTGTATACGCCCATCTTGTTGTCTTGGAAGCTGCTCGTACAGTAGCCGCTACAGAAAAACGCTATTTTCTTTTATTATTTTGCGTATTTTTGTTGCAGGTAATCTTTCGGAAAAATCGAGACAGTTTTACTGCTTGCATTATGACATAATTTCCCACTTCACATATTCACAAGTCTATCTGAAACCGTTAAACTGTCAGGCGCGTAGCCCAGGAGTGGCCAATCGGGCAATTGCCCGTCACAATTCCGAAAAGTTGCACCCAAATTTTTTAGGTTAATCAAGCTTCTGATGTGTAAGCCAAAGATATACTTCAGTGCAAATCAACGAAATTGTTTAAGCCTAAAGAACCTATCCTACTTGAGCTTTCAGTCGAACCTGATCCAAAGCAGTATGGTTTACCAATTTATCAAACGTTGTGCATAGCAGTGTTGCACGGATCAAATATTTTTGCAATCCTAATCCAATATTTCTATTATGTAGTCCAGTCCGATCCTAATCCGATAGTGCTGTCCAAATATTTGATCCGGTCCGGTTTATGTCCGAAAAAAACTCTGATTAAACATTTGACTGCATTGATCAATGCAGTTTGGATGTCCAGATCTGATCCGGTAGAGTATTTTTCGAAATCCAGTGCGGTTCGGATCCGGTCCTGAATTGCAAAATCCGGTTGGATCGCGATCTGGAAACCGGATCATGTTCAACGCTGGTGTATAACGAAAATGCTAGAACAGAGGTTCCCGACGTTTCTCTGACTTTTTACCCTGCAGCATTTCGACAGATTAGCACGTATCCCTAAAATTTCTTATGACAAAAAAGCTGAGTGAAATATCAAAATCCAGTGAAGTTTTAATATAACTTTTGTATGTTAGAATATTTGTAAATAAATATATTTTTCCCTTAAATGTACCCCTTCAGTTAGGTAAATGTACCCCCAGAGGTACTAATACCCCAGGTTGGGAACCTGTGCTAGAAAATTCGCATCATGTTTGGCCTTTACCTGAGATTTAGGCTCTGTGTGGAAGTTGGTGATAATGAAATACAAGCTTGCATCGAGCCGCTTGCAAGCACCAACCGAAAATAAAACAATAAGTAACGCTTTTCGCAGTTGTTTCTGAAGCAACAGAACAGTAAAGCAAGAACATCGCAAGATCGCAAACATTCCTCTCCAATAAATCTGGCGTGCTACAAATATAACTTCCCCAACATCAGCCGTAGCCGAATATCGTATTATTGTTTTTGTGCAGTTTTAAAACTATATGCGTGAATGTGGCGGCGATATATATTTTATATGCCTTGAAACTCAAACTTTGGCTAAGAAGCAATCCAGTTTCAAAGTCTTTTATCTTACGCAATTACGCCATAGTCACTGTTCAGCAACAACAGCATTCCTTCTAGATCTAGATACTTATTTGTGATGATATGTATTGTGAAAGTTCAACCACAATTTCACGGAGCCTTAATGTTTTCATCAATGATTTCCCGTTAACTTGCCAGCAAGTAAAAATCAGTCCTGTCAAGTAGTCAGAGTCCGACTTGCGCATCGTCTCAAAGTGTTTCAACATTCATCCGATTTTAATTTCCACCCTATTCTGCAGAAAATTTAAAATATCTAGTTGCAGTGGGAAGAGGCAGCAGCAAAATATACCGTAAGTAGAAAGCTGATTGTTATTTTGTAAGCAGTAGCGTAGCCAGCCCAAAACTGTGGGAGGCACAAAAAATTTTGGGGAAATGATTTTAGGCGAATAACAGTATTTTGTTTGGGATACACCCACAAGCATAAAATGACTAGATATACTTAACATTTGGGTGGGGCATGGCCCCTGGCCCTCTGGCTACGCCTATGTTTGTAAGTGCCGAGGGCATTGACTCTGCCAATACTGACAGACTGCTTGCAATCTGCTTTCTCGATAAAGCACAAATGACTAAAATGAAACTACACTGAATGTTTCCCTGTCTGATTTTGTTATTTAAACACTGTATGGATTTTAAAAAGACTTCAAGCATATTACACTGGAATGGCTAAATCAACCAACCGTTGTGTTGATCTTTCTCGACAAGCATTTCTTAACTTTACTGCAGAGCCGTGGTGATAACCGATTGTGGCTTCGTTTTAGCAAATACACAACTATTTTCACACTTTGTGTAGATTGAGTGGGTCAAACAAATGCAAGTTTGTTTAGAGGACGTATGTGACATTCCACAATTTACATATAGTCTTCATCATTTTTGTAAATTATTTTTTTAAATTCTAAATAGCTAGCTAAATACATAATCGTTTATGGGAAGCAAGCTTAGTGCAAGTAGTGCACGAAAATGCTGCCGCACTTGCATGCCATAGCGTTTAATGACATAAAATCCAAACATTTTTCAAACGCGCTGAGAGTTTCTCGCGTTCACGTTTGTCAGCTGCATACGTCAATTAGTCGCTCAAGAATTGGACGACAACAGGATCCACGTCCTATATGCGCGTACATTTTGTAGAGGGCTTACGTCGGGAGTTGGCGTCATAGAGAAAAGCCGCTGCTTAGTAGCCTAGATTGAATGTATGTATTGGTGTACATCAGAAGCGTGTAGCCTAAATATAAAAAGCGCAGTCACAATGGCTTGTTCAACTGCAGTAGTGACCACAAAAAGCATACAGCAAATCTTGCACTTATAACATGGAGATTTTTACAAGAGGTTTTACGAGCAAATGGAGTCTTTCATCCGAAATAGAAGGAACTTTTAAAACTTGTCAATTTCAATGAAAATAGACTTTTTATTTTCCGGCTTAAAACTGAACACGATTGTTCAGGAAAAATACGCCAGACAAATGCACGTTTTAATGGATGGTGCTTTTGAAAAACAAGAAGCATCAAATATTTAAGTGTTGAGACTTGGTTACTGTTTGCCCCCCTGTCAAAACTTGTGGCTACGCGGCTGGTTACTGTGCTACGTGCTTGCTGGCTGCTGATAGTCGTTGCGCGAACGGAACCAACGAAATCGCTGTAGCGGGCCCAAGCATGTGGCCAGTTCCTCTCCAGTTGTGCTTATTCCTTATCAGACAAGAATTTTTTGGAATTAGCAACAAATGTACAAGTATTTATTGTTGATTTACATCAGACCACCACCAATTGAAGGCTGCGCCGCGAAAAGAACAACAGCAAACTGTGCAAGTTTAGCGCTGCACAAAACACGCAATAGATCTGCCAACTCGTCGTGACCGTAAGAATTCTTAAAAACATTGAATGATGATTATTATTTTTATTTTTTTAGCATATGATGAAGTAAATCTGGCAAACATACTCATGTGGGCTAAGTTCTCAATAATGTCTCAAACCAAACAAATGCCGAGCGACTGTGCTTTTTCGCAAAGATGCAGAATAAGTCTCTGACAGAGCAAATATACAGCAACGCTCTTACTCCACTTCCGAATACGTGGCGTACCACTTCGGAAGACATGCACTTCAATACTAGCATGTGATTCGAGCAGAGATATTCCGTGACAACAGACGTTGAATGGTGTTAACAGCTACTACTGTGCTTATGTTGAAAGGTAATGCGAAGCATATTCCGTGAATGAACCTTACACAACACTTTCAAACAAAACTCCGCAGCAATGCAAGTGGTTACGAATTCTCCGCCCGGCTTCCATATTGTAATTTCAAAAATCTTGGGAAGATGTTTATAACAATTGAATTAAATTAAACCTGGTGGCAACTGTTACTAAAAATATGAGTAGCAGAAAGAAAAGCACCGCTTTTAAAGTAAATCAAGTCTTTCTTCTGTGGTTAAGTTTATTTCGTTTATTAGCCGACATTTCGCAGCTATAGGCTTCATCAAGACAGTAGTCTCAACCACCTTACATGCATTTTACCAATAACAAAAAACAATGGGTCATGTGACGCACAACGACAAGAAAGAGTTAAAGCGTAAAGGAAAAAAATGGGTGTTGACTAAGAAACTCAAACCTCAACCAGAAAAGAGACTTGATTTGCTAGTGGTGTGTTGACGGATTGAAGTTGCACGTAACATGTAATCGTGCATCAACTGGGAGTAATGTGGAATAAAAGCGACTGAATAGATTATTATGATAAGTATATTTAAACTTGACAGAACGATTTAAAGACTTTTTATAAAGAAAGGAGTTTACGAAGCGCCTCGAATTAGATTCGGAGGCTAGCGATAATATTCAAATACAAACACTTTATACAGAATAAAAATGATCGCCCGGACCTGCAGCGGAGACACAAACTTATTTACATTTTGCAGTTGTAATCTACAGCAATATTGCACTGCTTGTCCATGCTTAACATAGTTGCAAGTACAGTAGTCAAGAATCACAAAAACCTTGCAGTTGGCTGTACGGAGCATGTACAAAAACGGTTAACACAGAGCAAAACTTTACAACAAATTCAGCATCTTTCTTCGAACAAAGTCATGATGATAGGTTCAAAATTCCAGAGATCGCTTAACCAGCAGTTTACTGCACAATCCAAATGAACTGTCCGTTTACACACAGCTTGAGATGAAAGTGCTTTGCTAGTGAAGCATTTTTTCAAGCGACGAAGTCGTTTTCAATTGACACGTTTCACCGCATCGCGAAGAACGTTGAAATCACCTGTAGAAAAGATACACGAATATTCATCTATTTGTAGTTAGCAAAACCAGGCTGTTGAGTAGGTTTCTAGTTGCGCAGACAACTGCAAATTAAAATCTTTTTCGCCACTTGAAAAGATTCTCAGTGCTTAATTTTAAAGATTTACAGTGCAAGAGTTGTTTTATTTCTTTGCAAAGAGACATGATTTGTTTCGATGTTATTTGATTTTTGAAAATTTCATCTCGTGTCCACAATTGTTTGATTTGTGGCTCCACTCAAGTCATTCTATTAGAATTAAAAAGACTCGTAAAAAATTTCTGGTACACCTGTGATTAGGTTTGTCCAAATCTCATTTTACCGGCGTGTATTCGTGCGCCTATGATCAAAATCACCCGAAGTCTCGTTTTATAGAGCCATGGGCGTCGGAAGGATTTTTTCTAGAGGGGGCCCAATAGTGGATGCTTCCAGACATAGGCAAAAAAATGTTCCAGGGGGGAAAAAGTGGCAAAATTTCATTTTAACAACTCGAAACTAAGAAAACGACTTTTTTTGCTAAAAATTTAATAGGAAAATGCCAAATTTCCCAATTCCAGGGGGGCCAAGTCCCCCCTTCCGACGCCCATGTATAGAGCGTTTGAACTTGGGATCACCGAACAGCGTTTCACACATTATTAAGCGTGATTCTGTGTGACATGCACTCGCTCGAGCTGACACGAAACGAATTCATAAGTTTTGTAATTTGAATCAAAAAAATTGCAGGTGACGACTCGAAAGGGTTTGCGGCGCGACTCGTGACTTAAAAATTGCAACTTAGTACACCATTAAAGAATCGTAGGACTGAAGATGCGCAGTGTTACGTCAAATCCATTACCTATTACAAAATTTCCTGATGGATTGAAATCCTTAACCTTTGCGGAGACTTTGGCATACCACTGGTACTGAAAGGCTAAGAGTGACAGTAACAGTTTCTCAAGACATTTTTAGCCGGACAAGGTTTTCAGAACGGTTTTTCAAAAATTAGGATGACCTTTTGTCCAAAGAATTTCTTGATGTTTCCCGCTACTGTTAATATCATTGTTTGGCGTATAAAAACGTGCAGCGGAAAAAGTATTGTTCTCACAATCGTCGCCTGTGAAATTGATCAAAAGTATTCAGACAATATGAAATTTTTTGATGACTTCGATTTTCACAATTGTTTTTTGCTAAACGCCACGACGTTTAAATGTGCGCAGCATTTTCTCAAAATTCAAAACAAATCAGATAATTCCAAATTTGTTTTGCTCGGATAAAAGGAACAAAAAATAGTTTCGGCAGATGATGCAGTGTATGTTTATAAAAATTCAGACCTTTTTACCATAATTATCGAACCTTGAAAAACGTTTCTGGGTTTCACCTTCGAGTTTTATACTAGAAAAGCATAATAATAATAATCTGAAGTTGTTGATTATCACGCTTATATAAATATTACGAGGAGTTGCTTGAATCAGGCCAGTAGCCAGATTTTACGGTTTGGAGTGGCAAAATACATTTTTGAGGAGACAAGTTTTTTGTTTTCATGATATGCTTAAAACAAATTTTTCTGGGCACAAACAATTGGGGTTACTGCCCGCGAATACACCCCGTGGATACGGGCTGGCTTGGATACTAAACTTTAGTTTTTGGGCAAGCTAACGTCTGTCAAAAAACGAGATGATATCTTTTGGCATCATACAAATTAGATATTGTGTACGTGGTTGGGCATGAGTCCCTACCCATCCATACATCTTACATATCCTCTGCGCACCTGTGTACTGTAACATTTTTCTCAAGGCACCGGGAGTTATTGCGCCACGTTTTGTGTGTTGGTGGATTCTTCTATACTCTTACTTAAATTTGCCCTTTATTAACCCACACCAGGTTAACTATTATGTCAAGACCTTTGATGCCTTGTTTAGAAACTACCTGCATCTATGACTTCGTTCGCCGATGCGAATCTTCATCAAACTTTTCTATTCGATCACTTCAAAGGTTTGATGCTTTTTACAGATCTTCATTTTTCCTCCATTATTTAACGCTCCTGTACGACGGTGTCGATGACTAATCGCAGCAGTTGCTGGTGCGTCGTCTTGGTGTTTGTTTTCTGCAGCATTGCATTTGCGTAGCAATCTAAACCTTCTTGTTTGTACTTTGTGGTGCGTTATGATTTTTGTTTTCTAAATTAAATTACTCGCAAAATTAGTTGAAACCTTGATCAAAACAATTAACATGCCTATGTGAGCAGCCCCATTCCCCATTCGATGATTTTAACCATTTACCTCACTACCTGATGTTAAAATACCTTAGGTGTTCTTCGCACTACTGAATCACTATTTTATTAGATGATGGGTGAATGCTGGTGTATTGTTTCAGTGTTTGTCACCTCCCTGTGTTGTCTGCGCTTATCTATAACACTCCTTCTGAATTATGACTAAAATTTTTGTGTTATTGTGCTAGTCGATTACCCTTGTGATAACGACCATGAGTCTGACGCAAAAATTAAAATCAATACAATTAAATTGTTTCCAGGATATCACCAGTATCGTAGCGGTCATGAACCCATGCGCTTGTGACAACACGCACAATACGCTCTTCAAGTGTAATTGGGATTTCACCTGTCATATTACTTAAGTATTTTTCCATTTTATATGTTTTCTCTGAAAAACACGAAAAAAATGTACAATACATGCATAGCTAACTATAAAATAATAACATATGGATGGGTATAGGGGCTTATGGTCCACTCTGTACATACAAAGATTTACTTGAAAAATGAGACTCAACTGCCAACACTTTTTGTTGCAATGCGTAAGTTTTTGTCGCAATCTGCAAACATTTTCTTTCACTGCGTAAGAGAAATGTAAAGCAACATTGTTGGTGAAACTACCTTGAAGTGAAAAAATGCAACTTTACGTAACTTTGTAAAACACATGAAAGCAAAACTAAGATTAGAGAGAGCCGTTTGCTTCGGGAAAGGTTCTTGACTGGTTTCTAAAGTTCCGCAGGAATTGTACGTTTGTCATGAGCAAAAGTGAAAATACAGACTCTTGTCTAAATGCTCAGAGATTTCAAAGTGGTTGGTAATTAGTCAATGGCGTAACACCTACAGCATTTGATAAAAATTAAAACAGACGTGACCTTCTTTCTTGACCCCTATGGCTATCATTTCGTCGTGTAACAGAACAGCATGGTCAAATTTAGGGCGATTCAAATACTGCTTACCTCAAAAACAAAAAATCAAGACGTTTTATTCAACGAATCTCTTCAAACCAATAAATATGCTTGCAACAATAAAAAGGATGATACTCATTTTTCTATGCCCAAACGTAGCTACCCCAAAAAGAAAACAAAGTAGAAAGGCATCACATTCACTTGACCATCATTAAGAAGGTGGTCGACAAAAATGCGCACAACTCACATTGCAATTCATCTGCCAAGCGAAGTACTTTGTCTTTCGTGTCCAATATCTCAATTGACTGTGTGTAAGGATTGTAACGCACAGTAAAAGGACGAGGAATCTTCTCACACAAGGTATGCATTTTGTTTTTAGCAGATTCAAAGCTTTCGGCAACGTAGTAGATAGGTTGGTATTCGGTGTAAGGATAGTCCTGTACAAAATGTTACTGTGCAAAATCTTCGTACAAAGGTTTTACTTGACAACGCAAGTTGCTAAAGATAAGACATATTTTAATGCAAGAGGTTGACATACGTCATTACTTTTGATAAGGATCGAACAAGCCCAATCTTCAAACATCTAACCTAAATCTCAGTGCATAGAGAGAGCACTGTCTATCGAAAGGAATACTTTTAAAGCTAAGAATCAAGCACTAGGATCTTAACAGAATATATATTTCGCAACCTAAGTAAGCATCATCATCTCTTATTCCAATGCTTACTAGAGAGAAGCAATTTTTTCCAATCATTTTGTGGTTACAGTGTAAATTTCAGGACCTAAACTCATTTTGCTCTTTTGTTTCCTAGGCAGCTGAACGTTGTGTTGTAACAACCGTTGTTACCGCATCAAACACAGTGTTATTGCTTGACTGTAATCGCTTTCAACATATAATAAAACTAAAACAAACATACACTGAACAATGGCTATAGGCATTAAACATGCAATGTGGAAATCAGCCGTTTTTTCTTTTCACTTACCTGCACTGCTGCTTTCTCTGGTTCGAACACTCGCAGTTCCGGTTTGTCGGATAGACAGTACTGAAGTTCGCCGAAAGAGGAAAGCAAACCTGCTCCGAAGGCCTTTACTTCCCCATTTTGTTTGCATAGACCAAATTCAACAGTGAACCAGTAGCACTGCGAAAGGTAGAAAGTCGGGAAGTTAATTATTCCATAAAATTAAGATTTACTGGAAAGATTCCGTCAAGGTAGCATCCACCGCCAGTGGCGTAACTGACGGGGCGGCAAGGGGGCGAGGCGTCCCCCTGGCAAACTAAATGTAAAAACTGGGCCCCCTTTAGCTGACATTTTGATATTTAGTATTCTTTAATTTGTTGTTTTTTTGCGATTTTCGGGGTGTTTTCGTTTTGTTTTTTTATCTAGTATGAACATCTACGACATCCAGAGATTCAATATCATTTCTTAACCTTTTTCTGAGTTTTGGCTAGTGGGTCCCCTATGGTGACCAGTGGGCCCTCTTCAGCTAAGCTTTCCCCCTGGCTCAAATATCTAGTTACGCCACTGTCCAACGCATTTCACACAAATCTAATTGTAATTACAAATCTTTCAGAAAGTAATTGCAAAACTGGCCTTCGCCTCTTGCCCAAATGTTCGCTATACATTATCTCTATATGTTGACGAGACACAGTGGTCAACTCTGGAGATCGAAAGACCCGAGTGATTTTCAAACAAATTTCATGTGCTGAAGAAAACGTTAGAAGCCTGTTTTTTTGTAACTTTTTCTTACTTTCGGAGACTAATCGGATTCTCTGTAGATCACCCAGGCTTCCTGAAGTGTTACTTGCCTTCAGTCAGTGTTTGGCAACATATTGGTGTTTTTGTATTTATGCAGTTTTAGACGATTGGTTGCACTTCGGATAACCGCAGGTTTCCAATAATTTTGGGCGCAGGACTCTATACAACCTGCCGTAGCGAGCGAGAGTTAGTAGTCATCAGGTTCAATGCACCATTCCTACCTTCGAGGCCTTATTGCGAAAAAATGTGTACCTCTTTCTTAAATGATGCAGAAAGTCTAACAACGTATGGTTGCGCGCTTTGATGCAGTCAGATTTGTTTATATTCGTTCTTATTCTTTGAACACTACAACCGTATTTACCTTGTGACTGAGTGCTCGAAGGTTGCAATGTTTGTTTGGGGTCGTGTGTATGCCACAATACTTTCGTACTTTAATGGCCTTGACCAGGGTTGTTCTCAGTGTCCTACCCTTGATGTAGTGTTGTACGGGTTAGGGAACAATAGTGTGAAGAAAGTGTCTGTAACCCTGTTGTTCTACCTCCATCCTCACAATTAATCGTTCTGTTGTGTCTGTTTTTATCAATCTGCATTGCGCAGACTGTGTGTGTTTGTACTCTGTTAGTCGACTGTCTGTCACAAATCCTTAAAATAAAAATAAAAATAAAATTAAATGTACGGTGGCGTAAGGTATCGTACGTAAAATTAATATGAAATGTGTGTTTCGCCGCGCACAAACGACTTCTTATGACAATGTGTAAAAGTTGTTGCACAAAAGTCAAAGAAATCTTGACCGGATCTCACGGAGGCCACGTGTCCAAAAAATGTAATCTAATTTCCTTTCCCGACAAACCCAAGGAAGCCTCACGCACTAAGGGAGTTTTTAACATTACCTGAGCAGGCATTCAAATTGATAGTGGCTGACAGTTCATTTTCATTAGTCGCATTACTCACAATAAAAAAGTTCTCTCTAGTGCAATTTGAAGTATTCAAACAACCTGAGTGTTGCAGGCAAACCTTGCTATTTAGATATAAAAATTAAAAACGCAGATGATAGGAGGAAAAGAGGTGTCAGCTTTCAAGTTTTACGTCGAGCGAGATGTGTAAAGAAATAAGTTGTCATAGCAACATTGTGCCATAGGTAAAAGAAAGATCCCCCTACCGTCGCCAGTTTTAGAATCCAATCATCAGGGGCGCCAAGGGAAGCAAGACCAATCTCCTGCGAGAACTGTGCAAAGCTGGGATCGGCAAATAGTGGTACGTGACCAATCAGCTCATGACAGACATCCCTGTTGCGAAAAGAAGGAATCAAACACGCAGGCGATGAAACAACAGAACTCACAAACAATGGAACCAATTCATAAGCGTAGTCCAACAACGCCCACAAAGCTTAAACAAACTTCCACATGCAGCTTATAGACCACGATGTTTGACTAACAAAACCACGAATAAACGGAGTAGGACTCACGGTTCGGGCGTGTACAGAGGTTGGGAATGATGACGGATGTATTGAGTGGAGTGGAAAACGCGAAACGCTAAACCCGCCAAAAAGTCACGGGAAGACAGGAGTCCGGCCACAGGTCGCAGGCGGAA
>JGI24158J21664_10004785_pt1 | contig 17511 bp, 8 predicted proteins | sample Ectturendosymbi3_FD_21664 | JGI IMG/M metagenome (IMG submission 21664)
TTGCTCAAAAATCCTGAATGATAAAAAATATATTCAATACAGTGAATAATTTCAGGGCACACTCTGATTTTCAGGGCAAGCGCAAAGTTGCTCAAACATTCCGAACGATAATAATATATTCAATACGGTAAGAAATATCAGGGCAAGCGCAAGTTGCTCGAAAATCCGGAATGATAAAACATATTTCAATACATTGAAAATTTTCAGAACTGTTTTTCAGGGCAAGCGCAAGTTGCTCAAAAATATTGAATGATAAAAATTATGTATTCAATACAGTGAGAAATTTCAGAACTCTGTTTTTCAGAGAAAGCGCAAGTGCTCAAAAATCTTGAATGATAAAAAATATGTAGGGGAAGGTGGGGCACAGTCGTCTTTTTTGATTTATTCAAAAAGTTAAAAACGTTGAACTTTGAAGTTTCTATGGTGATTTAGAACTTTGAAGAAGTTTCTATGGTGATTTAGAACTTTGAAGTTTCTATGGTGATTTATACCAGCCGTAGTACTAAAGTGAACAATTCCTTGATAGGCAGCCAGTGGCGTAGCCAGCCCAAAAATCTGGGGGGGGGCAAAATGTTTGATTTTAGGCGAATAACACTATTTTGTTTGGAAAAACGCCTCTCAAAGCACAAAATGACTACTTTCTAAAAATTTGGGGAGGTCATGGCTCCTCTGTCCCTCCCTGGCTACGCCTGTGTAGGCAGACGTTGTTACGCGTTACAGAGCAAGTCGGGTTTTTGCTACCCAAAAGTAATTTGCAAAATCGCATTTAGATTTGGGTTTTGCCCACGTTGATCAACATCTTCTGTTCTGAGTTTTTGTGAAGTTGTAGTCAGGGCGGTGCAACATTATTTGATAATGCCTGATTTTAAATTATTTTTGGTCTGGTGTAGTGTTTAATTTGGACCATTACACATTCCGGTGTAGGGAGTCAGACCCTTCGATCCGGAACCGTCGCTTTTAACCGTTGCGTTGCGCCATCGAAGTCGCATACATATTTGCATCAGTAAAGGCAATTGCTGCAACGTTTCTTGTCTGGGAGAACACAACACGCAAGGAACCTTACTCCCATGAGTTAACATGGCAAAGCAACTACCGATTTTGCCTATAACGGCACCTCTAGGGGATTGCATAAAAACGTTATCGCCGAATTAACGTTATGAGCGAATTAGATGCATGTAAAAGATGCCACCGGGATCGAACAAAATCTAAGGTTATAGGTAAATTGACGTTATAGACGAAGTAGTTATAAACGAATTCAGCTGTATAGAACAGATTTGCAAGAGGTTTCAGGCCCCATTCGGATTAAACTAAAAAAGTTAGTTTCAGAATAAGTTGTTATTTTCAGGGCAAATTTTTTCCGCCCCCGCCAGTAAAATGGCTTCCCGTACGCCTATGGTCTTCATTGTAGTCTGATGCATCGCCAGGCAAGCCGATCGAAACGGTTTCACAGTAAAACACTTCCATAATTGCATTAAAGTGCTTTCGCACTTTTGTATCCCATACTGTACACATCTGCAGCAGTATAGCAAGAGGCTGAGGTGGTGCGCATGACTATACACAGATACCCAACTTAGAAGTTTTGCTTCCAACTTCTGCACCTGAAAATTGTGTCCACCTATAACATTGCAGCCGTCTATTGCAATAACCACGTGCAGGAATACATGCTTATCTCAAATCATTTTACTCCGATGCAAAGCAAAACCATATCTGGCTTTCAGAATTTAGGGTGTCATTTTGACACCCAAAAACGGCTTAAAAAAACACTGAAACTGATTATTCACAACTGTTCCGAATTTCCGTTTTTGGTCCCTCACAGGTTCGCAACACCGAAGGTCGGTTAGAAAACACAGAAAGGCCGTAGAGCCTAGCAGCACGTCAGACTAGCTGATCAGCCATATGACGCATTACTTGCTCTCTGTATACAACTCTTATGAGCAAAACATTTTCTCAAGAGAGTTCCGAGGCATTTCTGAACTTTACAAAGTCGGCATTACGCAGAAAAAAAAACTCACCAGCGTGTTTTAACAGACTGCTTTGAAAAGAACTTCGAAGAAAAGACCTAGTTTTATTTGGCTTCTCAAAAAATAAACTTGTTGGCACTCTCCCACTTCTTTTGAATATGGGTTTTCATAACAAAACTGCCTGCAAGAACAGTTGAAAGATAGTCCTTAGCAAAGTACTCCTAACGTCTCGTTGCAAGTGTTGCAGAAATTATGCGCTGCAGTTTCAATGGTACACACACTGTTTTTATTGAACTCAGCACAAATTTGAAACAGGGTAGAGGGCAAATTGTTTTCTCCACAGTAGCTTAACAACAAAGAAAGCTTAGCTACTGACCGCTTTGAACGGATGAATTTTGAACAATTGCTTTACAAATCCGTTTTCAAGGAGCTGCTTCTAGCAAGACTTCATAAAAAAATAACTCATGCAAAGACTCGAGACCGAGACTTGAAAAAACGGGTCTCGAGACCAGTGACGTAGCCAGCCCAAAAATTTTGGGGGGGCCAAAATGTTTCATTTTAGGCGAATAACACTATTTTGTCTAGAAAAACGCCTCTGAAAGCACAAAATGATTATATTTTCTAAAAATTTTCGGGGGCTATGGCCCCTTTCGCCCCCCCTGGCTACGCCTATGCTCGAGACTCCATCACTGCAACCCAAGCATACAAAAAGAAAGAAGTGCTGTTAGTGTTTTGCTCCTCTCCATGTTGGTCACGTGCAAATTGCGCTGCTGTGTGGCTAACCATTTTTGTGATCTTGTGTCTATGATCACATCTGTATGAACCACGAGTCTGCAATGAACTAATATTATTATATTGCCTTGTGTAATTTAAGATTTAATTAGGTAGAATTTTTAGCAAATTACAATTGCACTAAATCAAAAGGTCTCAATTACAGTTAAAACTACACAAAAATGTGTAATCAAATACATTCAGCTCACTCATAAAACAACATTAAATTGCCATAAAAAACACTAGAATCCTAGATGAAATGAAAAAACACTAGATCTGGTGGAAAAACACTAGGAGAGGCACCACTGGCACGCACCTCGTGCACTGTGAACGCTGGACTTCCGCCCCACAACTTTAAAATGATAGCCAAGTCGGAAAGTTCGCAACCTTGGCTATCTTCTTAACGCATTATGACGCAGCCGTGAGTCAAACCACATGCGGCCGCGGGAGGTGATTGCTGGAGAAAAAAGCTTCACCTAAAAACGTAACTAAGTTTCGAACTGCTCCATTGCAAACCTTGGTGATCTTGATGAGATTTCGCAACTGGGTAGCACCCAATAGCATTCGACATTTTGCAAATCATAATTATTGGCACCCGCTGACATTTCGTAGTTATTATGTAACATTTTGACCTCAATTTGGCGCCCCCCTAAGTTCTGCACCCAGGGGCATATGTCGTCCCCTTGTTACGTCACTGCTGGGCAGACGGGATAATCGGAGTGTCTATTCGCCGCCTCCCTGTCTTACTGTGTATGTACTGAGAAGTTCACTAGCGTTAAAGGCCAAAAATAAAATTGTTGTGAGTACTCTGCTTTTCAATGGGGCACCCAACAGTAACTATAAAGCTAGACTAGTGGGGGGTGATGCCAGCTTGCTATCGCGCAACGTTTGTGTTGCCAGCTTTGTCTCCACAACTGTCAATGTTTTTGTAAGTTCACTGTCTATGGAAAGAAATCCTTTCCCAGCTAAGAATCATACACAAAGATCTTACAGAGTATATATTTCGCCTACGATGTAGACATCATCAGCTCTTATTCAAACGTTTTTGCAAGTTGTGCATCACGAATACCCTTTTGCGTTTTCTATTGTCAGTCACGCCGTAGTCTCAGGAACGTATCCTTCGGTTATCCCCCTCCACGGCTTGATCAAAGGTCTTATCACAGTTGGATGAGTACGATGATGTCATCAAAGGGTCCCCTTTTCCGCCTTGCCTCGACCCCCCAGCCCTACGTCCACCACGACGGCTTTGCCTGCACGGTCTGCGCTACGCGTCAAACACAATCGCACACCGATACTACCTCGCTTTCCTTACACAAAGCAACACGCACGCACAGGAGGTGGGACTCTAATGAAAAAGTTTCCTGACACCTGACGTTCTGGGTGGCGGCGCAGTTTTTGAGGCGGCTATCACAACAAAACCAACGAACAAACCCTAACGCTAGATGGTCTATAAAGATGCGGATTTTCGCCTAGTTTACTTAAAATGAATAAACAAAGAAATTGCCCCTTTGAATATTTTTTCAGGCCGCGATGACGTCACCCAAAAATCCCTTGAACCCCGAACACTCGTGACATCATCAACCCAAAAGTAGTGCGACCCAAAAGCGCCCGGATTTTTTTAATCGAAGCTAGGAAACTTTCTGCTTTTTCAGAGGGTTGAACACTAAACAGCTTTCTAACTCTGTTGAACGGCAAGTTATGAATAAACAACACCCGAGCCACTGCAGTGGTTTTGCGGTCCTTAAGGGGTTAAGCAAATTGTTGTGAACTTTTCTGGTTTGCTGGCTTTGAAACGTAAGGAAATAGACATGTACTACACCATGTTGCCGAGCCTGTTCTCGACCAGAACCCCAGAAGTAATGCGGACAACTTACTGGGCGGAACCACGCTTGCAAATTCATTTTTTCTGAAAGAAATGCAGCATCTTCGGACCTTTCAATTCCTAAACAAGGCAAAAACTTAGACTCAATTGACGTCAAGCAAATGATAGCAAATTTAACCACGTCGCTGAACTTGCAGCCAGGAGCAAAATCATTCGAAAGACACTTCGTAACTTCTTTGTCGATGCTAGCCATCGCCAATCATTCCAAACTGAAGACCAAGACCAGAACATTCCGACCGGAAAGATTTTCAGCTTCGTCAAAATTTTTCAAATCCTTAATTATCAAAAAAATCATACAGCCTACATTTCTGGTCCTGGATTTCCGTTCGTTTTTACCATTTTTTACTATGCCTTTAGCAAATAAGTTGAACTGTTGGAGGTTTTTGAGGACATGTCAGTGGTACTCGAGACCGAGTCTAATAAAATTGGGTCTCAAGAGTCCATTACGGATACTAACTGTACGACATTCAGCAACGAGTCTTGCGCAGTTACTGCCAAGGCGGACGTCATAAAAACTGCAATAAATATGTCAAAAGCGTAATCTGCAGAGGCTTCGAAGTAGGCTTACCATACAAGTCCCGTTTCAGCCGGGACAGTCCCGGTTTAAAAGCTTTGTCCCGTTCAGTTAACCAAAAAGTCCCGGTTAAGCATTACGTCAGCCAGCATAGCTCTACACGAAGATTAGCAAGCATACTGTGATTGGTCTGTTGAGTTAACTTGCTGAAAAGTTATGCGTAATTTTTTTTCTTGTTTCATTGTGTTAGATGTAATGGTAATCGTAACGTCATTGCAGCTGGTAAATTAGTGGGTTGATTGTTGGCGCATTGGCTAGTTCATTTCTTACCTTTGGGTTGACCTTAGTAGAAATATCGTGGGGACAAGTTTTAAGCCTGCAAAAAAAATCAACGTCATGTTTAGGAAGTACGTGATCGACAGCGACTCAGTCCCGGCGCCACGGGGCTTAGTCCCCCCAACCAAAGCTCAAGCCCCCCAATTGAAATACGAAGCACTATAAATGAGTAGAGTTTTTGTCAAATTTTAGAATGTCAAGCCCCTATTGAAGACTTTCTGGCGACGGTTCTGCAGCGACTCTCTTTTAGACGAGCAAGTATTTGCGAAAAGGCACATGTCCGAATGTCGCAAGGAAGATATTTGCCAAAAGGACCTCTTGAACAAAAGTGGGTCCAGGTGTTTAAAAAATATGAAGAAAAAATCATATACTGCACATTTTAAACTTTCAAACGCTGGTAGAGTTTGTATTTTGTTTACCTGGTACATCAGCTCCAAATGAAAGATTTTTTTATAACATGAATAGCATTTGTTCTGATAGCAGAAGCAAAATGCTAAAGCAGAATTCGAAAGCCCTTATCACTTGTAGAAGATCCTAGTCCTACTGACTTTTCCTGCTGTGATTTTTACTAGAAAATAAAATCGAATAAAGACTTTAAGTATTGTCTACAGAAGATTGTGATTGGGCAAATGTGCAAATTTACAAATGGTTGAACATTCTTTTGTTTTTTAGTAAAATGCATTATTTTAATTTTTCGTGGTGTCTTACTTAGCTATAGGAATCCAAAATAGCTACATAGTACATCCTCAAGAAAGACATGAACCGCATTCATCTGGTAAGGCTTGTTGTTCTGAAGCATCCCAGTTTTCAATCCCAAAATATGGTATGCCTACTTCGAAGTAACTTTGTCTCGGATTTTAGAAGCTTATTCCGAACTTCACGGATGAATCTCAACTACAGCCAAGGGGTAGAAGCACTGGTAGATTAAATCTCATTCAAAACAATTCTGCAAAAAACTGTGTTAGGTCACCAGTTTGATGATGACGTAAAAACGTTTTACTTTGCAAGTTTAGCAGTAGAAGTTTGCTAAATGGAATCACAATCTCAGGTCTAATGAAACAAATCGACAATGACAACAATTGGGAAGCGATGGTGCTTGTCGTCTCCACGTCGTGATGTCAGACAATTTGGCTGCAGGTTCTACGGAACACTGAGGAGGCGGTGGTGCTTCCCCCTATCCACGCATCATTGTCGAATACTGCGATACTCATCTTAATCGCAACGATTTGCATCATTCATCTCCGCCGTGAATAGACAGATTCGGGGGAGCCGCACCCTTCACCAGAAAATAAAATGAGTACAGTCTAATTCGTCAATTCGTTACTTTTTCGTCGGTCCCAGCAGAATCCCTATCTTTCGTGTACATTCGTTCGTCTAATTCGTCACCTCTTTCTACCCTGAGAAGCGTTTTGTTCGGCTAATACGTCATTTGTTGTTTCGCTTTTGATCCTTACGCAGTTAACACGTAAGGATGTTTATCTGAGAGTTGTTGCGCCTCGCAATTTTTTTATCGAATTTATACACGAGGTGCGAAGCTGACCCGACTCCCCATTGAGAGAACGCGGAAAAGTTTATTAAAGATTTGAAAGGTGCTTGATTGAATGGAGTCCAGATAGAGCAGAGGAATTAATTGTTGTATTCAATCATAACGTCATAAACTTGTATTTTACTGCAAATAAAAGCCCACGAGTTACTATGATAAAGTATACGAGCTTCTATGATAGAGTTTTCACTTGTTTGCATAATTCGTCACTTCGCCTAAATCGTCACTTTTTTCTAATGCCCTTGAGGTGACGAATTAGGCAAATTCTACTGTGCAACAAACTTCAAAAGAAACAAGATTGTCGACAAATAACAAGTACGCGCCCTATACTTAATGCTGCAGCAATTTCTTTGGGTGATCCATGCTTTCAGTGATGTAGAAGCTGGGGTAAAAGCGCACCCCCATAAGTTTCGATTTGTCGAAAATTCGGGCACAGATGTTTCGACACATGTTTCCAACTTCTGCGATCAATGAGTCCGAGAATCTGACTGACTTTTGACTTTTTTTCTCCAAAAAAAAGTTTTGAGAGCTCGTGAACTGATAATGTGTAACCAACAACTGCAAACAATAAAATGCAGTAAACCTCGGTTAGTCCGGATCTTCGCCAAAACCGGATAAAACCGGTCGAACAAATGATTTCTAACGTTTTTCTTTATAAAAGTCTTCGGTTTATCCGGATTTTTTAATTCGGATCTTCGCCAGTTCCGGATAAAATCTGCTCTTTTCACATCTCGTAATCCGTATTTTTCTGCATTGATTTGTTCGTAAGTACACTGACTGGTCTCTCGGAAAGACTCGGGAGCTTACAGACGCAACACAAGCGTGCTCACGATCACTAACGAACGTGAAGAAATATGATAACAACTGCCGCAAGTGTGCGCAACATTCGACTATTCGTAGTAACGATTATTACGCCACACACGGGCATAACATATTGCCTTGAACATCACGCTCAAGGCACGCCCCCGCACCACGGTTTCAGTCTATTGATTAGTGCTGGGTGTGCGTGTGGAGAGCATTATCCCTGAGTGTACTCAGGCCCGCAAACAGGGAGGGGGCGCAGTCCCCGCTAGAAAAATTTTCGCCACCCTTGGAAAAATATGTTGGACATTATTTAAAAGTATTGGACATAGTTAAAACAATTTTGGCCACTCTCAGAAAAGCCTTCGCCCCCCTGGTGTCCCAAGCTGGTTACGGGCCAGAATGTACTGCTTATGCGCAGAATTTCTGCGTCAGTCCAAAATCCCGCTTTTCTTCGCAACTAAGTAATCTAAAATTATGAACTTAAGATTATTCATAACTGCCTGGATATGGTGGTTGTACCATTGTAAATATATCAATAAATTCGTTTTGCTTCTGCGAAAGTCTGCTGTCGTAAATGTGTTCAATTTAGATGAGTTTCACCGGTATCTCAGTACTGAGATGACGTCAGGCTAGAAACAACCATCTTCGGTTAATCCGGATCTCCGCCTAAACCGGATAAAATCGTTGGTCAAATCAAACCGGATTAACCGAGGTTTCCTGTAGTCTTCTACAAACATTTTTCGGGCAAGTTTGTGAAAATTCGGGCAAAATATCTTTCGCACCCCCCAAAATTCGCCTGCTCGTACACCTATGCATGCTTCTATCGATAGTTTGTCAGAAACTTGCTCGCCAAATACAAAAGGCACGTTAACTGTGGCTGTGCGCTGATCTTTGATCAACGGAGCAGAACCACCATATCAGAGATGCAACTAATTGCCAATGCATGTGCTTAACATGCAAGTTCTACAAAGTAAGGGTTGTATGAAAGGGAAGCTGCCTTTCAATTCCATCGTTCTCTCAATGCCAGTGGCGGATTAAGGGGGATGCGGACTGGGCTACAGCAAGTGGCCCCAATCATTTGGGGGTCCCCGATTTAGTGTTTTTGCCCTATTAACACAGATTTATAGACATATAGAAAGAGTCGCTTTCTAAGTGTCAGCCAAGGGCCTCATACAACCTTAATCCGCCAATGCTCAATACACTTCGGCGGAGACTATAGTTGGTTCTGAGCTACGTCAAAAAAGCAGCACGTGGTGTGTGCAACCAAATCTGTTCTGGTTTCGTTTAATGAGTCAGGCCAGTAGCCAGGTTTTAAGGTTTGGGGGGTCAATATTTATGTTTTTATTAATGTTTAGGAAATATAATAAAATATTTTCTGGGTACAACAATATCTGGGGGCACAAAAAATTTTGGAGACTGCGGCGTGATGATTCACCACATACAACGTTGAATTCGTAGCAGCAATAGTAGAGTCTACCTAGTCGAGTGGGGAAACTCTATTATTGCTGTTATGCCGAGGGTCGTCGGTTCGACTCTCCATTCAGGTGGCACATGGCGACGGAGCATTGTGGCTGCAACACTGCGCTTGGATGTCCCCTGTGGCTACAGGTTTGATGACAGCTACGGGCAAATTATTTATCCGCTCCTCTTCAAACCAAGATGGCATACTAAAGGCGAAAGCATTTGTGTTACACCGAATGCCTTATTCAGATCTAATTTTAACGTAACCTCGAACCACAAGGCTACTTTTCATGGCCGTTATAGCACCGTTTAAACCAACTGCGGATGCTGGTCATGATTTGTCATGAACACTTAAAGGCTTTCACTTAAAGGCTTAAGATTCAAGAACGGCATAAGGTAGCTTTAAATATATTGAAAAAAAGCTCTCCCAGAACTAGAGTAAGGTGAAAAAATTCTTTACCGGAAGTAATTTTTCTTCCCTTACACTCACCGTACAAAACTTTTAGTACTTCTATAAAATACCAGCTTTGATGCAAATGTGTTATATTTATCCAACATACGGGCTACCCCACTCTCACGCACGAGGTCTTTCGAAACAAACGATGACGATTGTTTTGCCATAAGATTCTATTGCAGGGTTGAATCCTCCGGTTACATCGGCAGAACATGAAGCCGAACCATAACTTATTGTGGCATAATCCAAATTTACGGGAGAGAATCTGAACACAACCAATGCTATGTAGCACGAAGATCATTTTCAGCACCTGTTGTGCCTAACGCACAGGCAACACTTGTGGCAGGTCCTAATATAGTCAACCACACATGGGACTTTTTGAACGAAATTTAGAAATAAGGTTTCCACAATACGTACCCTTGCTTACTTAGTACAGGTCAGCACTGTGTATCCCATTCACAGAGTTAAGACAACGCCATGTAGCTTGCGGCAGAAAAGTTTTGCAATATGTCCCAACACACCAAGCTGGAAAACCGCTTAAGTCCAGCACGAGGCCTGTTCAGTAATAAAAGCTGGTTGCACTTTATGAAAATATCACTTTTCAGTACATTTAGACAACGCTCTTTGCTTTCCACGACAAGATATAGCAAGAACACTGAAAGCAGTTCATATATGACATTACATTTAAGCTGCCAATAACTTAAACTGACTACCAATCAACCAGCATACTCACGACTGAACGATGTACGAATGGTCGTTGACCTTTTATTCTGTTGATGAGATAAACAGCAAGTACATAATATTGTACCACCTAAACAGTAAACACTTTACCCAGTTACCTGGTTTTAAAATGCAGTGTGGTGTATTTTTCTGTAAGATTGTAAATTATAATAACAATCGTTTCTTTTACATAACAGAGGAGCATTAACTGATCAAATAACAGTAGTTCTGTTAGGCATCTTTCTTGGAGACTAGTTCTATGCATAAAAGAACCAAGCACCAAGCTTATCAGAGTATGCATCAATGTACTTCATACTTACAGCAAATCCAATATCCAACGAAACTTCCCGCTAATCGCAAATCATGTTTTTGCTACAGGTAATGACTTACCCTTGCTGTAAGCTCCTAACTGTTTCGTCTTTAGCTGCACATTTCATAAAACAATTTGAATCATTGTGCAAAAAAACCTTTGTTGAAACACTTTACATTTAAGTTTTCAATGCCAACATCAAAACGGCTATGCTGTAAAACTATTAGTCAGTTTATGAGCCATGTTTATTACATAATTCCCACAGAATTACCAAAAATGTACTATAATGTGCCTTCCATACATTTCATTTATGCAACTCACAAAAATCTGCTGGAGGTTCCAGACAAGGTTCTGCCATCACAAGTTGCTGAGATGCCTAATAAATGAAGACACATAGTTTGTAACCACAATCGTTTTTGTTACAAGGCCTATGTACAAAAATGCTTTTGTTCAGCATATTTTCACTCACACTCAGCGTCGATGACGATAGCGGCGATCACGATCTCTTGATCTGCTTCTGTCTCTTCTCCTTTCACGGGATCGACTACGACTACGACGTTTGTAGCTGCGACGAGGTGATGGGCTGCGATGTCTGCTGGTTCGACTATGAGAGTCACGACTTCGATAATCTGATCTTTTCCTCCGTTCTTCTGTAAATCTTTCTCTGTCCAGTCTCTGTTTCTTTAAATAGTCATCATACTCACTCCTCCTTGATTCAACTTGGCTTTTCAACTTGACCAACTGTTCCCTGATCTGAATGAACCCAGCATGCAACTTCCCACCAAAGTGATCAGCAAGACGGCAATCATTGTCATGTAATCCAAGGTATGCAGAGCAAACTTCACAAACACGCAGCTTTTGTTGTTGGTAAGTGGATGCAGGCATTGAATTTCGATAAGCATCTTCAGCTTCTATCTTCAATTGTTTCACTTTCTCAACTTCCTCTAACACTTGCTTTGACTCTTCGATGTTTCCTTCCATGCCAAGTTCCTCTGCTTTCACTAGTAATTTGCCAATCTGTTCATTTAGGTCATGAACTGCGTTGGCCTTACTTTGAACTTCAGCACTTACTTCAGCCTGCTGCTCAGCCAGTCGCTTTTTGGACACAACAATCTTTTGATCTGTTTCGGTGATGAATGCATTAACATGTTCATATGCATCAAAATCATAAAAATAGTCCTTGGATTTTGACGCCATTTCATAATCAGCTTTAAGAGCAAGATCATGGATCTTGCGACATTCACCAATGTCAGCTCTAGTACTAGATAATATATCATTGGGACAACATCCAAGTAAAAATGATCTGCAAACAGAGGGATCATCAAACTTGACTGAAGAAGAATCTTGATTGCCGTCTCGTTGTGTTCCCATCAGTTGATCCAACATTGCACGCATCTGCGACTGAGCAGACATCATGTAGATTATTACTATGAATGTCTAACAATATGTTCTGAAACAAAAATAATTTGTGATCTGAGCCCTTAATTCATTATGTGAGTATTCACTCTGCAAACATTGTTGCATTCACATTCTCGAAAAAAAATGTAAGTGTACTGTTGCGATCGGAAATCCCAAGCGGCATGTGCGCAAAGCTTCGCACCGTGGCAGCAAGCAACAATAGAGATCATGCGTCGCAATCTCTCTTTGCGTATGCTAGTCGTTATGCTCAATCGTTCACATGTTAGTATCGGCAGAGCTTCCATGCCGCAATCACTCTTATTATTGCTTGCTCGCTCCATGCATATGTATTGTTGTTCTTCACGCACATCCCGTTCATGGTGAATCACACAATCAACGCAACGCCACCAGAGAGGTTGCAACAGTACTTCACATCTGATCACCTACTGATAAACATTTGTTACGAAGAAGCTCTGTTTATAAATGGGGCCCATGTGGCACAATGCAAATTTAGTATGCAACTTGCAGATAAAGTTTTGCAATCCTTTGGAAATCAGTCAAAACTATCACATTCCCATGTTTTAAAGAAATTCGTGGAATCCTCACAACAAATTTTTTTGGCAAACTTGGCATTAGAAATAAATTGATTTTTTTGACAAGACGTTTTTGCTTTAAACTAGAATTACAAAAAATGCAAGTCTTTAGTTGGGTCTCCATACTGTCTTTTACTTTCTTTAACTTATTGTTAAACACAAGCTGTGCATCACTGATAAAATCGTAAGTTGGAACAATACTCTCTGGAAATTAAAGTGGAAAAAAATTCCTATTTCCCATGCTGGATACAATTGTGTTAGCTAGATGGCTGCATCTATGCTGCACATTACTGATGAAAGTACATATAATGCGCCTCAAATTGGAGTCCAACACTAAGGCAATTCATGTCTGTATCATACTGATCAAAAAATGCGTTTTACTACATGATCAATACTATTTTTAATCAAAACATGCCAATGCCATTGTAGCATTGTGTGTGAGGCTTCATATGTTTTTAGAACTAACTTAAACCTTAAATGGGTTGTATCTACAATCAGCATTTTCACTTCTGGCTAGACCCAAAAATGATTAAAAAAATCTGGCAGAAATTCTGACCAGGCCCATAAATTGTTTTATACTTTTTTCTAGCTTCAATTTTGTTGTAAATGCACTCAAACTCTTGAAGTTCAATAGTAATAGATTGCATCCTATAGAACTTTGCTTTTGCATATGATATTTGAACAGCAAGGCAGTTTGTACAAGGTATTTCAATTTCTTCAAATCAGTGGTGGGCAAACTGTTTGACTTGTGGGCCACACTGGCTTGCAAAACTTCACAGTAAGTTGGACCAGGACCACATAGATAGATTGTTGGTGTAACTAGAATAAATGCCACAACATAAAGGCTTTGACATTTATCAGATGATAGAAACATCACGATGTAACTTATTGCATAACTTATTTTATAATTGCATTTATTTCACAACTCAGCAAAATCACCTTCTATTCTGGTAGGAACAGTATTGTTGGTCTCCATTTTTAGCCAGTGTAGCAAACTAGATATGAAAATTGGTTTGCCTTCAACAAAAAAATTTACACAAGTTTAGTGGGCTATAATAAAAAGCTTAATGTATCAAATGTGGCCTGTAGGCCATAGTTTGTCCATGTTGAAGAAATCAAAGAAATCTTGCTGGTGATCTCTGTTCACAAGAAAAACAATAGCTTGTTCATGTTGCAGAAATCACACAAAACCAAAGCTTTGCAAAAAAACGTATTTGATCTGAAGTGGGAAAAATCTTGATTTCTGGCTGCAATAATGGTGCATCCCCATCTTAAGTTTGATAGTGACTGTACTAAAAATATTGTCATTTGTGAAATATCTGTGCTGTGGGGCTTTGTTCAAGAAAACTGATAAGCTCAGTGAGAGGTGGGGACTTCACTACTTTCTTTCTGAAGGTGGTTTATGTATGCAGGAGCTACGAGACCAGTACCACCGAAATATCACTTGTTCTGGGCCCATCATGGAAAGTGATAGAGCAAAGCTTTTCCTTTTAAGATGTAGTGATAGCTGTGAATGTGCTACAACAATCAATACCATTGAGCACAAATTGCACTCATCAACAAAAACTAGCATTTGGACTTTCAGTAGAGAGACGTGTTCAAAAAATTTGTGAATCTCCTCAAACAATCAGCCACAACATGAGACTCCATTTTGAAAATGTGGATAGTGCAGAGTGCTTATACACAGAGAAAAATCTTGAAGCTGGTGATTGAAAACTTGAAAACCACTTCACCAACAGGGAAACAATTAGAGATAAACCAATATCGGCCGATATTTGGGTTTTACTGATATATCAGTATCGGCTAAAACAGCCTATAAATATCGGCCTTATCATGTTGACAAAACGCTGTTATATTCCTCAAGCATCCAGACAACTTGCCCAAGAAAGCACAACAAAGCAAATCAAGACAGTTATCCTGCAAAAAAGTTACTGGCGCTTTGGAAAAATTTTCATTTTGGGCAATGGTTAATTGAATGCCGGATTGTACTAACTTCAACCTCCTTAACTTGATGCTCTGTTTTGTGATTCCTTCTTCCTTTTCATTGTTCATAATCTTTCAACTTCAAGCACTGTTTTTGCTTTTTTGGTTGTAAGCACTGTGAGCAGTTCTCTTTCATTCAGTGTTCTGTTCCTATTGCTTTGTTACTTTTACCATTCTGTTTTTATTCATGGCACTGTGTTTATTAATTGCAGATAGTGTATCCTATGCTAAAAAGTTAATCCAATTAATTAAAAATCATATCGAAATATTGAAATTCCTGCAATTTGAAAAATTTTAGCTCATAAATCTTGATTTTTGAAGTTTTCAAAAAACGGTAAGGCATATAATACATTCTATTTTTGATAATGAAGCAGAAAATAAGATTTAAAAATTTTGGAAATATCGGGAAACATTGGTTATCAGTCCATGAATGTTCGACATATCGGTGTCAGTCCCATAAAAGCCACATCGGTTAATGTCCAGTGTTGCAACCTCTCTGGAGGCATTGTGTTGATTGTGTGATTCACCACGGACAGGATGTGCGTGACGAATAACAACACTATGTATGTGGCGCAAACAAGCAATAATAGAGTGATCATGGCATGTGAACTCTATTGTTGCTTGCTGCCACAGTGCGAAGCTTTGTGCATATGCCGTTCGGGATTTCCAATCGCAACAAAATGGTGCTGGGACCAGGATGTGGAGGTCGTGCCGAGTTCAGCCTTCACACAAAGAACGTGCGATCGGTGTGGTTCATTGTTAAAAGGAGGGGATGTTGTTACAACCTCTCTGGTGGCGTTGTGTTGATTGTGTGATTCACCACGAATGGGATGTGCGTGAAGAATAACAACCTTATATATGTGGCGCGAACAAGCAATATAGAGTGATAATGGCATGTGATCTCTATTGTTGCTTGCTGCCACAGTGCGAAGCTTTGCGCATATGCCGCTCAGAATTTCCGATCGCAACACTAGAAAGAATATGAGCTGGTTGAGGATGCCAAGTGATATTGCCTGCATACTTTTAGCATCTCTTCAACTGGTTGATGGAAGGAAATCAAATATCATGAATCCACTCCACAGTCATTTTGGGAGACTTCAATACAAACCACATAAATGATGCTGGTATTGTTGCAACCTGGCATTATGATGAATGCACGATACACCACAAACGGGATGTGCACCAAGAATAACATCCATATATGCAAGTGGCACGAACAAGCATTAATAGAGTGATTGCGGCGCATCATTTCTATTGTTGCTTGCTGTCACAGTGTGAAGCTTGGTGCACTTGCCACTCAGGCTTTTCAATCACAACAGTATATGGAAAGGTGTGATTGCTGAACATCTTGATGTTAACCTAAAATGCTGCAACAACACTCTGTGCAGCATGAACTTTTTCTAACAGAGTCCAACACAAACAAACATGGTGTGCACAAAGATCACTGCTTCAGCTGATTTTTTCCTATCACTGTTCAACATTTGTGACACAGTGGTACAAAATGTGAACTGATTACCACCTAGTCCCCTGCAAATTACATCTTAATATAACAACATGGTTTGTACATTGTGTTACCAAATAAAGTGGAGTGCCTTCATGGACAAGGATATAAGGAAGACCTTAGATGTAGAAGAGTGGGGGTGTTTGTTTAATGCATTCATTATATCACCAGCTGCTTGAGTATGTTCAGAAACAAATTGGTATGACAGCAGGTGGCGAAGAAGGATCCTGGATGGAACCAGTTGAAAAATGCCATTTCAGCAAGGAAAATAGCCTGCGAGGCCTGGCTTCTGAACAAAGCCAAACCCTGTTTGCAGTTGCAATTTACTGATGTGTGAAAATCAACCAGGGATTTGCAAAAAAATGACCCAAAAAAAACCACCGGGGTTTTTCAAAAAGCCCACTTAAAAAAGCTCAACAAAGCCCACCAAAATACCCACTCTTTACTTTTCCTATGAAAAATCTACTAAGAAGTAAAAAACAAAATAAGCAGGATCAAAATTGGAAGGACTTGAAAAAAAAGAATAAATCGAACAATTTTAATAAATTCTAATGGTTATGTTGCAACCTCTCCAGTGGCGTTGCGTTGATTGTGTGATTCACCATGAACGGGATGTGCGTGAAGAACAACAATACATATGCGTGGAGCGAGCAATAATAAGAGATCGCGACGCATGATCTCTATTGTTGGTTGCTGCCACAGTGCGAAGCTTTGCGCACATGCCGCTTCCGATTTCCAATTGCAACAGTTATCTTCTCAAGCTCTGCACAATTGGTATATTTTAACCAATTTTTCTGCCTTCTCCACTTCTAAACTTTTCCTGATTTTGGACCATGCCAAATCATATGTTGAAAAAAACACTGCTGAACTAGTAGCGCATGCACATAAACTTGACATGAAACTGCAGAGTTTGTTTGGGAATGGTTTTTCTCCGTTTGCTTTGCACATGCTTGCCAAGCCTTATTTACCACTTAGGAGTGAACTGACCAACAACACTTAGTGAAAACAAGGATGGGGTACATTTCTTTACCCCCAGTTTTGAATGCCTTAATAGGTATAACAAGTTATTATTGTGTGATTCTGAAAATGGTGATATTGCATGATGCAATAAAAACAATTCAGAATGGGGGTTTTCCCCAATAACAAAATCTTGCCTCTTTAACACTTTGAGAACCGGTCTACGATATATTCGTACTTCGATTTCGGCCGAAAAAACAGCAGTTTTTGGTTGCCTTACCAACGCCCTAGCTCCTCCGCCGATTGCGCTAGAGAGCTGTTGA
>JGI24158J21664_10004786_pt1 | contig 17511 bp, 11 predicted proteins | sample Ectturendosymbi3_FD_21664 | JGI IMG/M metagenome (IMG submission 21664)
ACGTATGTCGTTATGTTTATTTGTTTCACAAACCTCCATCAAATTAGGTCGAACGGCCATCATTCATGACTACAGTACCTCAGCAATCGCGAAAAGCAACTATTGTGTCACAAGCCACGCTTGCTTTCTTTGAAATTCCTGCAACTCGATGATCGTCAAAATTGCCCATGACTCGAACTTCTGTGACACTCAATAGCTGGTGTCTGTGCAGTGGAGGAACAGGTCACATGGCGTTTTTTAACAGAGCAACTTTTCTTGTAGAATCGATTTACAGGCGTTCTTACAAAGAAATGTGAGAAGGTTTTTGGTTGAGAAACTGCAAAGAAAACATGCGTTTTGCTAAACACGAGAGATGGAATCTCGAAAATTTTGTGAGTCTCGATCTCGAGCTCATTTCTCGAGTCTTGCAAAGTTACATTGGCACCTCACATTGCCATTTAGTTGAGAATATTACGTCGAATATGGTTTGCATACAACTGCTTAAATTAAAACCATCAGTTGCAGCAAAACCACAAAGAAAACCACTTTATGAAAACACAACATATCTCAAAAACACAAAAGTTTCCATTATTTGAAACTCTGAACTCGAGGGGTATCAGTTTTCAGCAGATAATTTTCAGGACTTGATTCTCAAGTTTCAACTGTCGGTCTGGAAATAGCCAAGTATCAGCCTCAACGGCTGTTGACCCAACTACATCGCTGGCAAGCACTGAGGTGCTTTGTTTTGAAGTGCTTTAACAAGGATAAAATATGAATAAACTGCAAACAAGTGCCGTAATTACTTGAGCTGTGCCACAGGCTTTAGTCTTATGAGCTGGAAAATGGAAACAAATCACCATTCCGTCTTGATTAGACACTGCCTGTATTTCGCACTTCATCTTGGATCTTTTGTTGCTAACTGCTGTGTAAGTATTGATCTGATTGAGCGGGATTGTAGGTACTCAAAAGGTTGCAGGAGCGGAAACCTCCGGCCTTCGGCCTTATGTGCCAAACTGGTGTTACAGTGCCACCTAACGCACTCCTAGTTACTTGTTATTGCATCTGGCCTAATTGTACTTGCTACGGAGCCAGAACAAGATGAACGCATCCTTTGGCATTCTCTTATTCCTTTTGAGTTCCTACAATCCCGAGATTCTGTTTCTTTCCCATCCTTATGGTGTTGCTTTGCGTCATAATGAACTCATTTGCACACATTAGAACAGTGATTCCCAACCAGAGGTGTGATACATCATTTCAGGAGGTTCGAAAAGCGTCCGTTTTAATTGGCAGGGAATCGATCTATTGATTTACACTCCTGCGGCTTTTGTTTTCTTTTGCAATGAATCATAGACAAAAACACGGGTTCGTTCAAACCTATGTGTCACGATATTAAACATGTGGTGCTGCACACTGTTAATACACGTTTGGGGAAAAAGGTTGCCGCGGCAACATTTTAAGCTTTTTCAGCAGAATCACAGTAAATGTTTATATGTTACTCTTTTTATTTTTCAAACTTGAACGTTCAAAATGCCATGATGCCTAATGTATATGCTGTATTTTGTTCAGTGCAGGAAGGTCTGGAAATGCAGCTTGCTCTGGTCTATGGTATTTCTGGAAACTTCGTCCTGATCAAGTTACTATTCTGTCAAATGCAATAGTATGGGTGTGCTACTCTCTTCACCAAATCTTCGTATGGATATTGATATACCGCGCTCAACTTCTAATTTCACAGAAACCCAAAGGAAAGCCTAAATTTCAGTAAGAGCAGTAACATTTTTGCTGATGTTCCACATGTTTCTGATGTAAAAATTGCAAATTTAGTTTTTAACAAATTTTTCATACATGTTCAAGATCAATTGTTACATTTTGTAGGATATTTATATGAAATGTTCAACATGGGATTGCAAAAATTCAAATTTTCACTCTGTGCAACCTTGCAAGGAAAAGTTAGTACTTCTTCAGTAAAGGCTTTTACTTCTTGGTTAATGTCGTACATGGTGAGATAAACATATGATCGTTTATTTTTTAAGGAATGTCACTTTTTATTTAACAAGAATCGTAATCATAGTTAACTTAACGGATATACTGCAGTCAATGTGATCTATCAAAAACCTTAATGTAGGTATGAAATACAGTAATGAGATTGCGTTTCCAACAAAGCTTTCTATTTTGAAATATTTAGTAAAACAATTTTTGCGGATAAGTGTGCAATCATGTTCGTCTGGTAAATTCGCCTTCCAACACAGTTAAGAAAACCACTATAGCGCCTTGCTCCTAATTGTTTCAAATCACTTCACCAAATGCAAGGGACAAATTAATGCATATTTCCAAAACACAATGGATGTAGGTTGTTTTGACAAACATATTTAGTCCTCCACTCTGCAAAACCCATCCTCTTCTTAATATTTAATGTTTTATGTGTCACTTGTCTTACCCTTTCCCAGTTACCAACAAGAATTTTGTAGACCTCAAACTTATCTTTACTTTGAATTAGTTTTTCAAAGGAATGATGCAACTCTCCGGTGTTTGACTACTAATGATAATCTGGTTCCCATGTTTCTCATACCAGTTTGTCTAATTCTCCGTGACTGTTCATCACAACAAAAAATAACTATAAAAAATTTTCAAGATGTTTTTTATCACAGTAGGTTGCTCAGATTTTAGACCAGGGTTGGTGAACTTGCATGGACATTTTATATGGTCCGCATCAGAATTTTCGTCACCCAAGGAAGAACACAACATCGTGTCAAAAGGAAACACCATGATAGGCTGATACTTCATAGACAGTTAAGTGAAAGGAAGATTCTCGCTCCCCATACTCTTCACTTCTTAGTTTGCTCGGGAAGTTACACGTAGAATTCTAAGATAAAATTAAATGTTTTTACTGCCTGCCAGCGATATTCCACAATCCATGGGCCCGGGTAGTAAATAATGTCCTCACGACGGGTTTGTGCCAATACTGAACCTATCAAAGCAAACATTTAATAACAGAGATGAAGCCGATTTTTCAGAATATTAAATGGAGTGTTTGTTTAGTAACACCAATTGTAGAGATTGTGTTTTTATTTCTCCAAGTCTTTTATGGTGTTTGGTTTTCCTGCCCTTGCATGTTACTTGAATCCGAGGCAGCGATGTCTGTTCCTTTGCTGGAATGAACAAAATAGAGGTTTTTCAGCCAGAACGTCAAACATGACCACTAAATAGCAAGTTCCAACATGAAGCTAGTTGCAATACAACCAACCAAATATTTGGTAGATTGCATCTTCTTTGACAACGTGATTTTAACTACATGTTCAAAGACCGGATTAATAGTTGACAGAGAGCATCTTACGGTAACTTTGCATATTTATTTTGACCAACTTGTTTATGGAGTAAACGAAGCGTAATTCTATCAGGGTTGGATGTTTGTAACTAAAAACACGATTAAACGTGTTCAAGTCCAAAACCGACATCGCTGGACGTTGAGCTCACGTCAGAGGTTGCAACTTACCGTAGTCCTTCCAAAGCACGCAAGAAACTGAAAAAGCAAGTTGAAAAACTTTAGTTGATTGCAGAACTTACAACGTTTCATGTAGTAGCGAAACATGCTAAACGGTAAATCTTTACCTCTTGAGTTATTTTGTGTTCTTGTAGTGAAAATCAAGGAATAATTTGCGACAGCCACTACATATTAGTTACTTGTAACAATTCAGCTGGAATTAGTGATAAGTTCAATAAGATTCTTATTTCATTGTTTTAGAAAACAACTTCGTTGGTTCAACTGGTCTCTGCTTTTGGTCAATGCGTTGTTTCACGTTCTGCATCTTGTGCAAGCCCATTGGACGTACGACGGGACAGCGCAAAATACTATCATTGGTTCATCTCAGGTATAACCAATAGTTCAGGAATATGGCGAGCACGTCGGGGGTAGGAAGAACTATGCATACGAAAACTCCTTACTAATTATACATTGCTAATAAATTACCGAGAAGTTTCATTTTGATAAAACATGTAAGTGAGAGAAAGCTCAGTCCACTTCGATCAGAGACCTAGCAATGTTCGCATTTACAGAAGACGAATCTAACCGAACTTGCACATTTGATTCAACCCTTGACTTAACCGGTTAAGCTCGCTGCCCGCAACCCTTTCGCCTTTTAGTGTACTCGGTTTGACGTAAGGTCAGTTTTACTGCCAGCTAATGGAAAGTTTGTTTTAATTAGCGTAGCTTGAAACCTTAGAGCCAGATCATGAGCTAGTACACAGCATATGCACAATGGCGCTCCGGCACTCCAAGCTCCTCGGGCTTATAGTTCGAGTCTCCGCTTACATTTGAGGCTACTCATGCGTTGTACACAGAGGCGCAGCGAGGTTAGACGGAGCCCGGGGCAAGATGTAAATTTGGCGCCCTGACACACCCATGTTCGAACCTGAGGCCTTGGGAAGCAAATGCACTGCATTGAAGAAAGTCCTTGTTACATTATTGGGACTTTCTGGCGCCCCCGCAGTCATTCGGCGCCCTCGCAGTAATTCAGCGCTCCAGAATGGTTCAGCGCCCGGGGAATTGCGTCCCTTGCCGCCCCCCTCGTTACGCCCCTGGTTGTACACGGCTATTCTACTTGCTTGCTTAGTAAAGTTTTGCTAATATCGTTTTTTTTTCACTAATTCCACTTACTAACTTGGGTTTGCTTTAATGAGCCTGGTTGCAGTTCATATATTTTCAGAGCCCGAGCTGTCCTCTATAAATCAAAAGAATTTTACTACACAGTAATAACATTCAAATTCAATGTTTTTTGAAACAGTGATTTTCTTTCTGCAGAGGTTAGGATTTGAATTCCAATCTTAAGATTTACGTTCTATAAAAATGTCAAAAGAACGCAAAACTCCGTTAAATCTGGGATAAATATGAATCGGCTTGGTAGGTGTAGAACAGGCCCGCAACCAGAGGTGGTAACTGAGCAATTGCCCCACCCCGAAATTTTCAAAAACATATGTACTTATTAGGTACTGCAACGAGTGACATAACTTTGCCCCCCAAAATTATCAGTTGGTTGCGGCCCTGGAGCAGAATACAGCTGACGTCATCTTTACTCTGTGACGTACAACGTCCAGAAATAAATGTGTTTGCCTGAGAGGTTTTCATTGTTGCGTACCCCACATCACAAAGCAATGATGTGACCAGTGAGAATAAGAGGAAACCGACATTTCAGCACCACAAGTCTTCAATCAAAGGTTGCATTCAGTCAGTGTAATTGACGCTTAAAGTTCAAGTCTTTTGCATATTTCTTTTATTGCTATTCCTACTTTTAAATTACAACTAGAGAAAGATATTGAGTAAGATATAGATGAAGGGGTCATTTAGGAATAGATGCAAGGTGTTTCCAAAAGATGTATCCATTTTTGAAAAAGTAGCATTTTTTATTGAAAGGAAAACTTGGCAACTTTTTTCATCGGCCTGTCTTACAGACATGCAAGTTTTGTGTGGTGTACGTTTTCTCTTCGTACACCAACATTTTGCGAGCACAGCTCAACAGTTCATATTGTGCTCGATCCAAGTTTCTTGGCGCTGTATCACTGTGGCTATTCGCACATTTAAGTTTGTAGTTACGCTGTCCAACATCTCATGGGGAATTCTCCTGATATCGGTTTGAATTGTATTCTTGAGCGCATCAATATTTTGGTCATTGTTCGAATAGACCCGGTCTTTTAGAAATCCTCACAAAAATGTGACTCTATTCTGCTGATAAATCGCAGTATCCATGTCAACTACTCGCTTCCACCTTAGTGCCGGGATGAAATTTTTGTTATTCGTTAAATGTATCGTTCTGTCTGTGTTCATAGTTACCGGAGGTCGATCAGCATCTTCGAACAGTGGCGTAGCCAGTCCAAAAATTTTTTTGGGGGGCAAAGAGCACAAAATAGCTAGATATTATAAAATTTGAAAGGGACATGCCCCCTCCTGGCTACACTTATGTCCTCTAACCAGTATGGCCCGATAATATCATTACGACCCAACGCGCATCAAACGGTCACTTTCTCCACACTGAGGACTGTACAGACGTCCGTGAGGCTGATTCTGAGCTCCAAAGTGCATATTCGGTTTGCTCACGTGATCATTAAGGTGGAAATTTGCATCGACACTCAAAAACTGAAAGTCTAGGAAATCAGTCTCAATTCACTGATTGTTGGTTGCCCAAAGGCATGTCACTCAGCCTTATGTGCATCGGTCTGAAGTTGCAAAATATCTATCTTATGCAGTATCTGGTGCATTATGAATATGTGGTGTATTACGCGTATAACTGAACTTTGAAAGGTCTGTCTCCTGGGACAGACGCCTTGTGAATTTCCATTGATAGTACTCCAAACATTTTCTCTTTCTCACAGTCACGATGTGATTTTCTGTCCTTTTCTGTCCTAACTGAGCATGGACAGCCACTGCGACCCTCAATGTTATCGTGTACACTTATCGTCTCCCTGAATTTGTCCAGAGAGACTCTATTTTTAGTATGGCTGGAGCGCTATTCCCTGGAATGTCCTTCGGAAATTGCCGTTGAGTTTGGACAACTAATTTCGTGGCGAAATAAACTTCTCCAACATTGATCCTCTCCTGCGCGCAATATCTTTCTGCTGCTTGATCCATTGAAGATGGGAAATCAAACCTAGGCCGAGTCTTTTCGGTCAGGCAGGTTGTTTCAAACAAAAGTTTATCAGCAGGGCCCGTTCGGTCAGGCAGGTTGTTTCAAACAAAAGTATATCAGCAGGGCCCCAATATACAATATATTGCATTTTAACACATAATATCCATATAAACAGAAACGTCGATATATTTTAACATATGTTTACAAAAGCATGTTCCAATATACGAGAATATGTATACCGATGACATGAAAATGGCTGCCTAATATCTAAAGTAATAAATAGGAAGATCTAAGGAACATATTGTGTGTTTACCACCAGGCATTCTAAAATCAATTTTTTGCTCTTTGGTGTGAATTTATTAGGAAAGCATCCTACCTTTTCGATTATCATACGACAAAACATTTTCAAAGATAAAACAAAAATGGGTACGAACCAGCAATAAACAGCAATAACAGTAAAACCTACGCATAAATGAAAACGGCACTTTTTGAAAGACAGCGACGAGACCACAAAGAGTTCAGCATTTATAGCAGTACTGTCAACCAAAGGCTTCAAAAAACTGCTGTAAAACATTGGCTAAAATAAACTGGCTTATCATGAAAGATACAGTGCTATTGGTGAGATAACTGGATTTCTCATTGATTTAAAGTGTTGAGTTTTCATTGAACAACTCTGTTGCAAGATACACTGGATATCATAGGCGCGAGCTACAAATAAGGTTTTACCTGATTGTATACTGATTGTAAATCGGCTATTCTATTCATGTACCGTGAAAGGATATAACATAGGTCTGCAACATAGTTTTCTTGAATAATTTCTTACTAGATTATACTAAAAATGCTTACAATCAACGTGGATTCAGCAACGTTTCCTTCACAACTGCCAGTTGACCTAAGTAAATGCTGACAAGGAAACAACACACTGTGCACTTCGCAGTGATTGGCTTACAGTAGATACCAGAACGGTCGTGGGAAGATCAATTTATTTGACTATTACATAAATATGAATGTCAAAAGCCAACTTGTGTGAAATCAGTTTTTGGTGAGTTCAGTTCTGGTGTGTCCATATACCCTAAAACTGTCCTCAGTCACATTTGGGTCCCCTTTTTACCAGCCACCCCCGGTCGGCGTGTACCGGGGGTCCTTCCTCTGGCCCTGCTTATCAGTGACGGCATGGGTATACGGAGTCTGCGATGCTTTTCAAAACTTGCTGAGCCACAGCAAGCATCACAGTAAATCATTGCGTCATTTAAGTAATTACAAAAACTTAACGTTCGGACAGCACGATATTTTGACAGCTATTTAAGAGTCTTTTTCATTGGAATAAGAGCGGCATAACAAAGCAGTTGAAGAAAATACACAATATCTAAGCCAGTTGACAAATGCAGTGTTACATCAGCGTAAAAACAATAGTAGCCTTTGCCTAGACTCGATGAAAGACGTGTAGCCTCTACAGAGAAAATTACCGTGAGCTGTGAAGTGCTCTGCTAAACTTCCCGCGTGCCTTACGTCTTTTAAACTTTCTAAACTTTCCATTATTTAAACATGTATCTTTGCAAAATCTGATGAGCTCTGCCAACGCTATGATCTGGAATCGCCTCGGTATACACTGTCAATTGGTGAATAAGTTCTTTTTCGTTTCGATCGTGCTTTTTGTAAGTTGGTTGTTACTGAAGAACTTACGCGATGTCGCATGTCTAAAGTATACACTATGAGAGGCTAGTAAATCTGGTATACGTGATGTTTATTTTGATGCGACCTAAATGATTTCGGAGAGTTTTTGTTTATTTAGTTATTGCGTGGTAAACGCGCAAATGTGGCGGTAGTTTTTTTTGGAATATTCAGGGTGGTGGTTAGGAAGTTTTAGCCTACTTATGAGGTGATGAGTTCCAACACCACCGTTAACGTCGCAAGAAGTTTGGATTGTTACTAAGTTATTTGAACATCGGCGCAAGTGATTGATTCTGACAACACTGCAAGTGCAAGGCCATACGAAGATTTCACAAAGAGTTATTTCCTAATCGCAAACCTTTTAAATCCTGAAATGTTAATTCTGTTCAGGATGAGGCATTTCCGCTTGAAATTAAGCAATAGTTCAGCAAGTTATTGTTGACTTTATGCGACTCTGTAGTCACTGCTTCTACAAACGACATGCACGCGTGTGGTCCGAACATCTCAGAGAGAAAATGAACGCTTTGAAAAATCCTGAAAGAAATACGGGCACGGGCAGCGCCGGATTTAGGGAGGGGGCAAGGGGTCCGGGTCCAGGCCCCCCACCACGTTCAATGTTCATGTGTTTAGCCATATGTGCGACATGTGCGTGCCACTTAGTCATTTTTAGCGAGGAAAGTTTGTTTGTAGACACTTTTTATATCGGTCGGCTTGACGGCAGTATTTCACTTGAATGTTATTTGATATTGTGACGAAACAACTATTACACTTATTGGTTTCCTGAAAGTCGGTCAGGTATCTGAATTTAGTGAATTCAAGACCAAGCTGCATAGAACGCATTAGCTTACGTCTCTACTCATTACTGGCAGATTTTGCGTCTGCCTTAATCAGATTTGCACAGGTCGCATATTAGAAGCATTGTTAAGTAGGGCCACCGTACGTTCTCTTTTTTGGAGGACATGTCCACTTTTTTAATAAGAAATGAAATATTCTCCCAGGACATTCCAAAATGTCATCCGTTTTGCATTTCTTATTTTACGTAGCTGTATTAAGTGGCGCAACTGGAGGTTTGAGCCAGGGTGGAAAACTTAGCCAAAAGGAGCCCACTAGCCAACATTCAGAAAAAAAACTTAAGAAATGATTGTGAATCCGGTTGTGGATGGCTATACTAAAACCGTAAATCACCGGAACGGAACATAACATAATCCGAAAAACGCAAGAAAAACAACAACGTACTGAAAACCAAAACAATAGGCTACTCAAACCGAAATATAAGGTAAAGTGGGTGTCCGGTTTTCACATTTAGCTTGCCAGGGGCGGCAATTCGCCCCGCTGCCACCGTTAGTTACGTCACTGGCTGTGATGTATTGTATTTACATACTGTAAGCTGTCCTTACTCAACTGCAAGAAGATACGAGCTGGTGGCGTAGCTTAGTTTATGGGAGGGCCCGCAAGTTGTCTAATTAAATCTACGTTTTGGTTGAGATAATTTTCGGCGGAAAGGCGGAATGCTTTCACAGTAATTGTTACATAACAATGGTAAATTGTTTATCAGTATTTCAGCGACTTTGGCATTCGAGTGCGGATTGCTGATTCCATTATACTGCACTACAGCTTTACTGATGAACCGTGATACGGTGATCAGTGTATTGTACATAGCTTGGTGTAGTGCTTGACAAGGATGCTTCAAATGTACCCACATTCACACTCATACTTCATGTCCATCGACAAGCCAACTGTTGCTCTGAAACGTTTTTCTGGAAATGCTCTGAAAGAACTCTGTTTTGCAATCATTTCTGGTTGCTTTTAATGAGCATGTTCAGAATAGTGAGAAGTCAAAAGCATCAATTGTTGAGTGTGTATGATGTTGCGCCACAGTGAAGGCAAGGATTTAAGAGAGACAATCAGACGTACATATCAAGCCAAGTAAAATCAATACTAAGAAAACTCAGAGAACGCAAGGATCATGACCCTGATTTATTCATGTCAGATGTATCTTTATTGTACAAGTCTTGTGTTGCACATCTGGCTAAATGGACCACTTTATTTGCTGAATTTAAATGCTTAGACTAGATTCCTCCGTTTGCAAACGACTGAATGGAGAAATGATGAACCATGTGAGTAGTATTTGCTTGAGAGAAACGTTTCTATTGATGAAGTTAAAGTAAACTGTTTCTAATGCCAACTTGTTTGAGTTCGTGCAAAAACATCATCAACCAAATGCAATTTACCGCAAAATGATGGAACATGAAAGATGTGCAAAATATTTTGAAAACTTGCGATAGGCCTAACATTGAATTCTTCAACGAAATGATAAAGATTGCACAGTTTTACTTCAGCATGATGGCTCATTACGCTAATATGGAACGATTTTTGACTTGATGCAGCCACAAACCTAAGAGAAAGAGAAATATTTCTAATTGAACCAGTTTCCAAGCTACTGAAGCTGGTGTGCAATTTAAAACATCTTTCATGCAAGCAGTTTCATGATATTGTTAAAAGTGATTCTGGATTTTTAAGAAATTTAAGGAAACTGCAAAATATTCATGGGCTAAACAGGACAAGTAAATAAGGATTTTGCTTTGTGTGTTTTGATTGAAACATCGTCTACACTGGACGCCTTACTTCAATGCTTAAAACTTATCAACAGGCCTATTTGTCATTGGCTTGCTAAGTGTAGATAATACACTCAAGTAAGTGAGAGTCGCAAATTATATCCTTCCTTTTTGCGATGAAAATATGGCCGCCCTAATGATCTTATTAATAAATAAGCATGGACAGAAGAAAGGGATCCTCGTCTTTTCAAGAGTAAAGCTAATCCAACTGGTTCTAAAAAACGTGAAAAGCAAAAGAGGCAAAAATGAGAGAGGAAGAAGTTGCAGCTAAGTCAAGAAATATTCATGTTACTACAGCGGCGGTGAAGTCCAGAGAAGATATTTCTGCTGAACCTGTCAGAGGACAGAAAATCGAAAACATTTTGCAACAGACATATATCTACGTGACAATGAAAATAGGCCTAGATTGACCAGCGATGGAACACCAGTAGCAGAAGAACGTCAAAAAGTATCATCGAAAAACATACTAGTTCAGATGGCTTACGTTATTACTGGAGGCAACGAAATCGGTCTCTGGCCAGAAAAAATGCGGGAATATTGGTTCAAAAATGAAACAGATTCTCTCTGACGTTTTGATGAAAAGTTATTTTTAAACCATGACGTTCCACAACACAGGAACGCAGAAACTTATCACGGAAATGCACCACAAGTCATATTCGTCGCCAGAACCACAACGGCGAAGTAGTTGATAGAAGCTGGCTTTGATTTTCTCCTTCAAAAATTTACAAACTTGTGTTTATTGTTTCACTTGTAGACTGATGTGCCCTGATACGACAACACGTGCGCATTTCCTGATTAGAAAATGAATCTGTGGCTGGAAATCTGTGCACGCTCGTGAGCGCCTGAGGAGCCGCGAGCATTCAAAGGAACATGTAGATGTCACGATTATATTTAGTCGCAGATATATTTAATCACTATAAAGAAGTGATACAGAGCTAGGCAGTCAGGTCAATCAATGCGAACAATATTGAAAGTCGCTTCTGCCTGCAACATTTGGTTTCTGTAGTAAAAATTATTGCTGAGCGAGGACTGGCGTTTAGAGATGAAAACGTTGGATCGCCCGGAAAATTTTTCCAAAAAAATTTTCAAAACTTTTTTCCAGCAAAATTAAACAAAAAGAAGATCCGATGCTTCTGGTGACCGGTTTTGCAACAGTTTCACAAATCGCTAATCATTGTCAAATATCATGTTGCATCATATAGTTTTGTTACACTTGAGTTAACAAATGTAACGTCACAAGATTACGTCATAGACAGGGACGGATTTAGGAAGCGCGGGGCCCTAGGCAATATTATTTTTCTGGGCCCCACGCAGGCGTGACCTACTTGACCGTTTGTCTGAAAAACGTTGAAAGTATACCCCTTTAAAGTTTAGCCTAGCGCCCCTCAAAAATCTATCTTTTGTGGTGCCGACTGTTGCTCTACGATTGCCTGTGCATCGGCGTTCTGCAGTGACCGCCAGACACTGCAGAACGCCGATGAAAAGCAGTACTGTCATTCTGATATTGCGTAGCAAACAATATTATCGTGTCGTTACTGCACCGATAAGACTCTAGACGTTTGCATCTTTGCACGTTTCAAACTAAATTGCGAAGTTATGCCTCTGCGCAGTTTTGCAAGTTTCAAGTTAATAATGAGTGGGCGTAGGAAGGATTTGCGCGGGGCCCTAGGCCATGGCCTATTTGGCCTATGCATAAATCCGTCACTGGTAATAAATATTAATTATCCATGGAAATACTAGTGACTTCATCAAACATCCCAACCTAAAAATTCTGCATCCGCATATGGGGCCTCCCACGGTCCCCCACCCTCTAAGTCCGGCGCTGGACCCGGGTTAAGGTCCTGAGTTGCTCAATCACCGGATAACTGCACTTATCAGGCTCTATACAGCCTCAAGTAGAGGCGCAGCCATGCTGTTTGGCGCAGGTTCCTGCCAGGCGACATTGCTCAGGGCCAGAGTCAACCTGAGAATAATGATGATTGAAGGGTATTCAAGTTTCCCAAAAGAGCAGAACGTCTGAACAGCAACTTCATCACTTTCTGCAGTTTAGCGCCATGCCTGTGGATGACTGGATGCGTAAATGCATTTCTGTTTAATTGTGTAAAGATATTGACCAGGGATGTCTAGAAACTCCAGGGATATCTGGGAGTTTCTAGATATCCCTGATATTGACAAAATGATGCTTCCAACTTGGGAGGAGGACTTGTCATGGACAGTAACTTGCTCACCAATTCTAAACAAGACCAGATTGAAGAACCTGTCCACTAAAAGCGATTCCATACGTTCGTTTGTGTCTGTTAAATCCCAGAAACGCAATATGTCTGTATTGCAACACGAACCCTTGTTGAAGCATGCTGACGGAAACAAATCGGAGAACATGAGGGGACGTGATCATATTTCGGCCAGTGACGCGTTGCAACGTTGCCGCCATCGCACGCGATCGACGAATGGTCAATGACCCATGACGGTCGCGACAAGGTAAATTGTTCCTAGTGACGAAACGAGGCAATTGCCGCACACGCAGAACTGCGCGGCAAAAGAACGCTGCAAGATAGTTCATCTAACTGGGAAACCACTGGGCAGGTGCCTCAAGCAGGCTCGAGAAATACTTTCCGAAGCATATATCGTTCTCTCGAAATTATGTGTGGCTGTGAGGAGCGCCTGCGAAAGACATCTAAAGCAAATGAGAGTGACAGAGCTGGGATGAACAATCCCGTTCACCTTATGGACAAAAACTACACATCTCTTCTCATTTTTGGCAAGTCTATATTTCAGACTTCACAAAAGTAATGCTGTCGGTTTTAAAGAGAACTTTTCCGCTCACGTGTTTAAAGTAGATTGAAATAGCATTGAATTGGAAACTGGCGACCGTGCCAGTTTTGCCGACTTGGCAGCATTCGTGTACGAGCGAAATCGAATCGAGCTCAATTCAAAAACGTTGAACGAGCGAAATCGAAAAGGTTTCACTGCATGTTCTGCGGTGGTACGCATTCACTGTTGGCGAGTTCATGGAACAAGTTCGGCAGTGGCTAGAAAATGCAAAGCCTGCCCGAAAGCACATCCAAGTGCGCGTGCGTACAAACCGTCATAAACATCAGAAATGGTTGTCAAGGTGTACGTCACGCGCTGTTGCACAAAGAATGTCAAAGCACGCGCGACAAATCAAGCAAAGAATGAAACGTCAAGCAGAGCGAAAGTGACAAGCTGCCAAGCTGTACCGCACAGGGTCGCCAGGTTGACATTTTTTAAATGCCAAATCCCTGAAATTTGGCCTTTTTCAAAGCGTTTTGGTATGAGATATTGCTGTTTGGCATGTACGTCATAGCTTGACATGTGTTTGGCCTTTTGCAGTGGTGCTGGCAGACAAAAATCTTGTTGGGCATTTTTTAAGCACTTAATTGTATCCTTTCACTAGCTTAAACGTTGATATTTACAACCTGTTTGGCATTTATCGGTGTCATCTGGGATGTTTTGAGCAGAGATATGGGGTATTTGGTCCACCTGAACCTGAGATGATTAATAATTCTACTGTGGGTTCTCTGTGACTGCGTTTTATGTTAGATTATCGTGGAATTTTGACAAATATCAGACCCTTGTGTGCCAGGTTCGAAGTAATTGAAAACTGTGGCATGGATGGTACATATTTGTATTTTCATAGCCTGTATTTTATTGGTTTAAACGCTTATATTTATTTTTATTAGGCGTTTTCCATAAGGGGAGATTGTACTGTTGGAGACTAACAATCTTTTTATGTATTTGCAATAAATCTAGGTTTGGTTCCATAGCAACATTGTACTTTTATCATGACTCATTCACTTAATTCAAAACCAACAGCCATTGGACTTCAACTTGTTTGACATTTTTTTAAGTCATTTGGCATTTTTTGATGTGCAATTTGGCATTTTCTGTCCATCTGGGTTTCGTAATAAACCGTTGTTAGTTTTTTGAAGGGGATTTTAGTTTTGCAATGTTGATAACTCTGTCACGATTTTATCCTCCTAATATTTCTGTTCTGTTTCAAGGTTTTGTATTGATTTTCAAAATTTTTCTTTCAAAGTAGTGCAAACAAGTAATATGGTCAGTGATTTTCAGGTGAACAGGTACTGTGGGAGTGTCGAGTCAAAGTGCTTTCTTTAATCGCTGTTTATAACAGGGGTGGGGACTGGGAGCCTATTTACTATCACGGGCAGCATAAATGGTGGATTATCGCTGGCGAGCCGCAAAAACAATTGAATTAATACCAAAATTCAACCTTTATCTAACTATGAGGGATGAGGGTTCTCTTGACATACTATCTAAGTATCCGCTTGTCATGGAGCTTCGTTTCGACACGATTTTGTACTCTAAATTGGATAACGAAAATTCTGATCCAGGCCATATCAAATGATCACGCGGGCCGCAGTATCCCCACCCATGGTTTATAATGAGCCTTTACTCAATGAGAATGATACTTTTTTATAGGACAGGTTTGAAAAAAATACATGCTTTGTTGACTCACATAACATTTCTTGAAAAAGGTGTTTAGTAAAACTTGGGTACAAAGAATTGCCTTGATACACATTGACAGATCAACCAGATAACCTATTTTTGAAATTTGTTTCGAAACATTGCATGTAATGTTTAAGGTTTAGTATTTCCTGCACAAAAAAATAGCGATTCGATTGACAAAATTATCCTTGTATCATTGATTCATACCTACGGTATTTTGACGTCAACATTTTTGACTGCACCCCCCAGACAATGGCTTGGTGGCATTAAGTGTACGTGAAGTCTAAGCGGTTTGTTATCTTTCAGGGTTCAGTTATCATGATGATTTGCGTTATTATGTTGATGGAATACAAAGATCGAGGAATTATTACGATGTGGCCGAACCCTAAATCAACCGGAAAGTTTACCAACTACCTGCGTCTCAGTCCCGGACCCATTGAACTAGTCAGAAAGTATGTGTTTTGACTCTGATCAATGGTATACATAGTGCTGTGCAAACGTTTAAGACTCTTAGACCACTATCAATGAAATGACATAAATGGAAACAATCTATTATGTACTGCAAAAACGCGCTTTTTACGTACCAAATTGGAATGTTTCAAAGCAAACGCTGTTGCATAAACTCAATATAACATTCTTAAGTCAATGTTGTTTTTTATAAGGGTGTAACCAGCTGGTATTTAGTTATAGGTCTCCCCGAAAAATTGGCAAAATTCAGGCTATTTAGGCCAGAAAAACGAGCTCACATGAACTTATTAAATAACGATTGGTGTACAAAGCAACAAATATCCTTCCCGTAAGGCGTCAGTAAAACTGCTGCACACCAATCTTCGGTTAATTTTCAAAACTATGGCATTGATACAGATTGCAAGGGAAGTGAAGACCCTTAAAAGCCAGGCAGGGATGCACATGTTGTCCAAACGATCGCACTGCTATCTCCATTGATCCGTAGCAAAAATTTCGAAAGGAATTTTCACAGTCAGATGTAAACATTAGTCATTCAATTGTCTCAAGTCGACAGAACATGAATTTTGACCAAAAAGCGTGCAAACCAGTCCCAAAAGTTCTGCTTGTCCACCAATGATAAAGAAGCGTCTCAGCTTTGCCAAAACTCACCATAACTAGACATGAGAAGATTGGTGTAAGGTGCTGTTTTCTGACCGGTCTTCATTGCAACAGTTTTCTGTAGGCATGCAACATGCTTGGTTACTTTTTGGAAAACGTCTCCACAAGAAAACGTCTCCATTGTTCTTACAGTGAAATACCTACTAATCCAGAAGGATTGGGGTGTATGTCAGCTGCTGGTACTATAGTTATCCACATTTTGGCCCCTGGAATGAGCATAAATGAAGCAAAATATATCGAAGTTTTAAAGAAAAAGTTAAATTGCATATGTTTGTTCATCAAGGCAACATTTACGTGTATGATGAGGCTCTTTGGCACAAAAGTAAGGTCGTTAAGAATTTCTTGGGGGGGAAAAACATTCGATTGTTGGACTGGTCCAGATGTTGACCAAATTTAAATCCCACATAAAATTTGTGGACGCTGTTAATAAAAAAGGTGTCCGGAAAACAACCAAAAGGCTAAAAATCACTTGTGACTGCTATAATAAGAAGTATGGACTAAATAAGTCTTTTACGAATACAGCTAGAGGCTGGTGGTTAATATGTCTTAATTAATTGAAGCGCTGTTGAGGAGCTATCGTGAACACAAAAAATACTAATTACCTTGCAAAACTGCTTTATTTGTTTTTTCATGTTGTATTCTTGCACGTTTCATAGAAAAATTGGTGTTTAATTGTAACAAATTAAGTACAATATGAGTGAAGTTGCCAAAATGCGTAATTCATGCAAGCGGTCTTAAACTTTTGCACAGCAGTGGTTTGAAATGCTTTAAAATTACAAAATAACAAGCGCAAGTCATGTTGCATCATCAGACAGCTTTTTTAAAGAATTTCGTTTTACAAGTAAGCACTTAAATCTTATTAATAAATATAAAAGAAAGGACCTTTTCCACCATACCTTGCTTTTCAGATACCACGGTATTGCTTTTTCATGGGCTTCGATATATACCTTCTGGTACCATCCAGCAGAGAACACGTGGGCTCATGCCACTGGATTTTTCCACACTGGGATTGTTCTTCT
>JGI24158J21664_10004788_pt1 | contig 17510 bp, 13 predicted proteins | sample Ectturendosymbi3_FD_21664 | JGI IMG/M metagenome (IMG submission 21664)
TCTTTTTGTCGCAGCTGGAGTTCTTGACGTCAGTCAATTAGTCAAGATGCTCTTGTTTGTGAGCTTGTGTTGTGATATTTTCAGTCTTAGTCTTGAGATTGTTTGTTTTCTCTGCTCTTACTTTAGTGTTTCAACCTCCCACCCGTAAGCCTTGCTTGCCAATTTCAGGACTAAGGATGCGTAATTTTACACGAAATCGATTTTCTATTAAAAATATGCTGCTCGATTCCTTGCTTACCCCATTGTGGAGAGTACATACTTGAATATAAATATGTGCAAGTTTGAATAATCGCAAAAAGATGAAAACAGAGCGTAGTCCACTGATTCCTCGAGAGCATACAGAAAACCTAGTACTTTCAACTAACATTGAAAATTTTGTTCCTACATTTCGTGGTTTTCTTCCAGCGTTAAGAAATATGGGACCAAGCAATTTGTTCATATTCAGCACCTTGTCGAAAATGAAGTGGCAGCATTTGAACCAGAGGCAGAAATCAATGCTAACGCTGGAGTCTACCTTTGAAAAGCGGTACGTATTGAAGCACTTTTTTCACACTAAAAATTCCTTCTGCTCATTGCTAGCTTCTACGAAAGAAGCAGAAATGCAACGAACGGAAAAATACGAAAAGAAATCGGTACTTACCTCAAGCAAACTTAACTGCTAAAACATGCATACCACAAGATTCTTCACAAAGCTCTTGGTTGATTTGTTCTGGCAGAGGAGAAAACGACTCTTTACTTTGAGCACAGCAGTTTTAAGAAAGTGAATGGCTTATTTCATACCCTATTTTGTATCACTCATCAAATGTAACTGCGCTGCACTAACGTTAGTGTGACAAGATTTTGCACTGTTTGTGTCAACGAAAGAAATCCACAGATATCTTCACTTTTAGCCGCAAATAACTTGTTCATTTCTACAAAGAGACGTTTTATGTTTCAATAACAGCATAACTGCACTATAGGATTCATAGACAATAATATTGCAATTGTCCGATTACCTGTGAGTATGGACATGGTTGTTGTCTTTCCAGCACCGTTGTGACCCAGTAACACGTTAACCTGTCCTTCGTACATGTTCAAACACAGGTTGTTGACTACAGTCTTCGTTTTGCCGTTGACTTTGAAAACCTAAAAGTTTAAATTTTAAACTACCAGCAAAGCGATCGCGGCAACAGAGCAGCAGTAGCAAAGGAGGATCAAAAAACATAATTTTGGCAAAAATCCAAACTCGCCAACCACAAACGCTATGAGGTCAATCACGAGCTCTGAAGATGCNGATTTTCGCCTAGTTTTTCAAAGAAATAAACAAAAAATNGCTTCTTAAGGTTNGGGCTAAGGGCCCGGTAACGTGGGCCAAAAATGCCTAAACCTACCTCAATTATGACGTCACCCACAAAAAGCTCAAATCCAAAACTTCCCAATTTTTTAAAATCTAAACTATAAGACGTTCTGCATCTTCCGAGGGTTTGAACAGCTCTATAGTTCTAGCGGCTGGCGAGTTATGGCCAAAATGTCTCTGATGCGATCGTGGCTTCTGCGGGTCTTAAAGGTATTGGCACTTCAGATTTGCTGCCAGACGGTGAAAGAATCCTGACCCATAGTTGTGATATCTTTCCGAAATTTGTGGGAAAGGTATCTGACTTGTGTGGCGGCCTGGAGATGGTGCCACATGTAAGTCACCCAAAAGCAAAGATTGCAATTCACTTATCCTTATATATAAAAATAGTGCAACCTACTGCAGGATCAGTAGAGTGAACTCAGTGAGGGATCTCTATTGTTGCTGGTTGCTTTCCTGTTAGTTAGTTGAGCTGAATTAACAGCCTTTCTCTTGTGCTTGCCTCAGTAGTTCAAGGCGGTGCAGATGCCAGAGGTCGACCGGAGTCACATTTTCAGACTCCGTTCCTCTTTCAAAACTTTTGAATCCGGGTCCAGGAAGTATCCAAATTTGAGAATCCGACTCCTGTTCAGACTCCGGCTACCATCGATGCAACCGAAATTAAGCAATGTTTTTACTTAGAAAATGGTATGTATACAGACCACGCAGACCCCTGCTACTGCCGACGATAAAAAGCGACTCCGGATCCGGGCCGAAAAAACTGCAGAATCATGCTGGAGTGGATTCCGGGTTTGTGGNCACCTCTGGCAGATACCTGTAACGCTTGACTTCGCCTCGCGGCTTCTGAAAAATGGTCGGCGACGAAGAACACCAAAGACAAACGCTTCGTTTGCAATCGGTGTTTAATTGTTCAGAAACTTAAAACACACACTGATTTAAACGCAAAAGCTGCCAAACTATTTCTAAGCTTTCTGAAATTCCATCAAAAACTTGTAAATTTTCATTTGGCTTCTTCCGTCTCTTCAAACAGTGCGGCGTTTTTGAAAAGGTTTGGAGAAAATGCAAAACGAGCACAGATAACACGTTTCAAGTTAATCATATTACAACTCGAAGAGCATGTGCACATGAAAAACAAACTTGTACCTTCCAAAACCATGAAAGCTATAAACGAAAATACAATAGGGTACCTCCGAGAAATCACTCTGCTAACAATTCGGTTACCTTCTTTAAGTCTTCAATTTCAACCACTTTTCTCAAGTCCTTGGGTTCCTCTTCAAAAAACTCGTTTGTGTCTTCCGACCAGTCGTCTGGCGCCATGTCGTAGGCTAATTTGCGGTTGGCTTGTCCTTCTACACTAGCGCCCCCTTGCGACTTAGCTTTGCTGTGCGTTGCACCACACCAGTAGGAAATCTGCTCAGTCGATGCATAACAACGGAGCAATATTAAAAAAGGTGCTTTCCAATGGACAGTCAAGTATTAAAAAACGGTAACCAACGACTCTTTTTCGGACACGTTTCTTTTTCGTTTTTCGTAATGAGATCACGTTCCTTCTGCGGATCACTTGATTTCAAAGACCTCGTCACAAAAGCGGGATCATGAGAACGCGAGTCAGGACAGGGGCGGATCCAGTCAGTAAGGTTAGGGTGGGCGATTTCAGCAATATTTGGTAGTCAAGTCTCGTAACAGCTTCGCTACTTCAGAGAGATGAAGTGTACATCACAACACTGCTGTGACAAAACAATGGACGACAAAATGGCTTTTTATCGCGAATGTTGTTTTCCGAATTTTACCAAATCATGGTGAATAACTTTACTTTTTTAGGTTTTAGGAGGGAGATCGCCCCAATCGCCTTCCTGGATCCGCCCCCGATTCAGGACGCGGTCGCGTCTCACAGTCTATAGAAGGAAACAGCATCGCAAATCGCCGAGACAACCTACTGGTTACATACAACAAAAAGAACGCCAGAGCACATGAAGAAAGACTACAGCGTTTCGGTCAGTAAAATGTGAATGTTACCGCGTAAGCATACATTAATTATTACGTAGCTGCGCCCGCGGTCATTTTTTCTCACATCTGCAGCTGTTTGGAGAAGTCGCACGTGGTATCGAAATAAGCATGGCCTGGTTTGATGTGTATAACATGAGGTTAGAACGAAAACGCTAAATTCCATGCAAGAAAAGACAAGGAACAAGTCAGTAGATATTAGAATTCCATTGTTTACCGTTAAGGGGAAGTACCATGGCTTCGGGATGCCGTAGTCTCCGGGCAGCACAGCCTCGACGTAAACTGCTAGCAGTGTGTAGAGCACTGTGTCAACACACAGCATCCAGAACACCTGGAACAGAAATAAGCTAAAGACAAAAATCGCATGAGCCATTGCATTTCTAAATAGAAACGAAAATATATCAGCCAGCATCCCACAGATTAACAGAAGAAACGCATTGTTCCTGAGTACTTCGCTCGTAATGCCGGCTCGTGACTGTGATTCGTGGAGGTGCTGCAACTTTTAACAAAGATTTTATGAAGACTAAACACAGCATCACGTTTTTCTCGGCGGTGAGAACTGTTATCAGTGGCGCAGCTAGAGGTTTGAGCCAGGGGGCAAAGCTTAATTGAAGGGTGCCCGCTGGTCACTATAGGGAGCCCACTAGCCAAAACTCAGAAAAAAGTTACGAAATGATAGTGAATCTCTGGATGTCGTGGACGTCTATACTAGCTAAAAAAACGAAAACACCCCGCAAAATGCAAAAAAAACAACAACCCAAAGAATACTAAACATCAAAATGTCAACTGGAGGGGGTCCAGTTTTTACATTTAGCTTCCCAGGAGGTGGCTCGCCCCCTTGTCAGTTACGCCACTGACTGTCATGATGTATGACAGTTCTTCATCTACGAACCAATTGCAAGTCTCCTGTATATTGCTATGCTGCAGTGACATGCTATTGTCTCATACGCATAAGATTTTCTTCACAGGCATCCAATAAAAAAGAACATTTGTTTCGCACCACGCTGGTGGTCTTAAAATAACTTCACAATTTACCAGTGCAATTATCCCAATCTCATTGACTCAACATATCCAGAATAGAAACAACCATAGCTAATCATAGTACCAGCGAAAGGAGTGTCTTACCACTTTGGAAAAGCAATGTTTATTCCTGGAAAAACTTAACACTGTTATTTGACGTCACGCACGACTTGAACGATGCTCTGATCGATCACTATTTGCGTGAAATAATTTTCAAAGATTGAGTGTAAACTGCAAGTGGCCATAGCTGAAGGTTGGGTGAAACAATGGGTGTTACTACATGCTTTAAAATTAAATAACAAGGCAGTAGCCTGTAAAAGGTAAGCTTAATTTTCGGTGATAATGGTATTTTCCACAAGCCGAATTGAGATTTGAACTCAAAGCACCTATTTGAGCTAGATTTTCAAAACTGGTTTTAATTCTGACGCAATTCACTACGGTAGGCCTACTCCATAATGATATTCCACGATGTTCCAGAATTGAGGCTGAGAAAACACCAAGTCACGCATGTGCCCAAGGCGAGTTCTGGAATACAACCCATGCACTCTCTGCTAATCAAGACCACAATAACCTTTCATTGCAAATCATGACCAACTCCACATGCAACATGACCTCAGAGAGAGAGGTTTCAACCTCTTGCAGTATTGAAACCAGTACATGCAGTGCAAACACACCATCTACCAATGAGGTACAAAGTGGCTACACTGACAATAGAAAAAATCTTGTAGAAAAAAAACAAGCAAGCCAGGCGCATAGCTAGAGGGGGTCAATATGAAAGTTGGACAAAATTTTTTTAGCTTAATCAAGCCCTTGATATGGAAGCCAAATAAGTACTTCAGTGCAAATCAACAAAACTGCTTAAAGGAACTCTCCTACTTCAGCTTTTAGCGGAACCTTATCAGAGCAGTATGGTTTACCAATTGTCCAAAATCAAACGTAGTGTGTGGTGTAAACGCTGGACAATCCATATCACGGCTGACCTTTACCTGAGGTATAAGCACCGTGTGGAAGTTGGTGACAGGGTCCCGACATGTGGAAGTGCCGCAACGGGCCGAGTCGAAAAGTGCCGCCACCACCACTTTCCACCTTCCAGCTTCTTTTCACCAAAAGTGCCGCCCCGGGGCATTGCTTCCCCCCTTGTTAGGGCCCTGGTTGGTGACAAACCAACTTGTATCTAAGCGATTGTGGCCACTAACCGCAAGCAAAAACAAGACGTAACGCTTTTAGCAACTGCTTCTGGCGCACCGGCTCTCTGTTTCCACCATACGGTGAACTTCATTTCAAGACCATCGCAAATGTTCCTCTGGTATCTCTGGCGTGCTACAGATACAGCATAATTACTTGCCCTTGTCTGCAGCATCAGCGGTAGCCTTAAATGAACATTGCTGATTTTTGTTTTTGCATAGTTTTAAAACTATGGTGGTGATATACGCTTTATATGCAGTGAAGCTCAAACGTTGGCTAAGAAGCAATCCAGTTTCAAAATCTTTTTATTACGCAACGAGGCCGTAGACACTGTTTGGCAACAACAGCATTAATTCTAGATATTCATTTGTGATGATTAAACCAAGGTTGCGGAGTCGGATATTTTTGGGTGGAGTCGGAGTCGGATTCCTAACAACACTGGGAGTCGGAACCGGAGTCGGATTTTTCGTCCGACTCCGGGTGCCCAGTTGGATCATTTTTTACATCGCACTCCACAATTGGGAATTCCTGTTGAAATGGTACAATTTCTTTTGAAACTTTTGTTGAATCAGAGAGTTCTTGCTGGTACACGATTTCCATTGATTTTAAGCCAAATTTCATTCCCTTCATGTTGAGGAGTCGGGGTCGGGAGGCGGAGTCGGAAATTTTGGAAAGGCCGGAGTCGGAAATTTTGGAAACTCGGAGTCGAAAATTTTGGAATGTTGGAATCTGGAGTCGGATATTTTACATCCAACTTCGCAACCCTGGATCAAGCACGTACTGTGTCTCTTGACGGCTCAATCACAAAGATGTGGAGCCTTAATGTTTTCATCAGTGATTTCACATACCTTGCCGGAGAGTAAATAACATTATTTCAAATAGGCTTAATTAGAGTCCGACCTGTACATAATCTGAAAGTGTTTAAACTTTCAGATGTTAATTGCCACCCTACCCCGCAGTAAATTTGAAATCAAGTAGGACACTGCTTGTTATTTTGTAATTGCCGAGGACAAAAACGACACGGCCATAACTTACATTGATACTTCTATAACTTACAGACAGCATGCGTCTGTTTTCTTGATAAAGTGCATGTGACTACAATAATACTAAAGCAGGGGTGGGCAAACATTTTCTACGGAGGGCCTCATTGTAAACTTTTTTTCTCCGGGGGCTGCATATGTTACATATATCACAACTAACAGAAGATAACATTAGTCTATTTCGGTTGAATAATAATGCGGTTTCGAATGAAACGTGTGGAATAAAATCTCGTGAATTCTAATCTAATAGACAAAATTACTTTAACATGGAGTCCAAATATGTACTATCTATGTACGTGTGGCTGCCCTGCGTGGCGTAATTTGCCCACCCCTGAATAGGTCGACTGGATTTTGTTATTTAAACACTGATGAATTAAAAAAAAGACTTCAAACGTTCACGTTAGAATAGCTATATCAATGGCTCCCAAACTTTTTTGAGCCCGACCCAAATTTGAGTTTGGTGAACACCTCGCGTCGAAGTTCGTTTTTAATATCAGCAGTCTCCTCTCTTCTCACGTACCTATACAGACAGACAAGCAGTGGTTGCGTCGAAAATACACAACTCCGGCTCGGATCGCCGCGGTGCGACCCTTTTTTCACCGTTTGCCGCCCTTGTTTGGGTTTCGACACATACTTTGGAAACCACTGGCTAAATAAACTAACCAATCGTTGTGTTAACTGTGGCGGCACGTATTTCTTAACTTTAGAGCAGAGCCGAGGTGATAATAATCGATTGTGCCTTCGTTTTCGCAAATACCCAACCTTTTTCACACTTGGTGTAGAGTGGGTCAAACATATGCAAGTTTGTTTAAAGAACATGTATAACTTTCCCCCATTTACGCATTACGATATCGTCTTAAATCACATTGTTAATTATATTGTCAATTCTACATAGCTAGGCTAAATACCTAATCGTATTTAGGAAGCAAGCTTAGTGGAAATAGCATGCAAAAATGTTACCGCAGTCGCATTTAACAGCGTTTAATGATATAAAATACAAACATTTTTCAAACGCGTTGAGGACTCAAGCCTTTACGTTATCAGTTGCATACGTCAACCAGTCGCTCAAGAAGTGGACAAGATCCACGTCTTATTGCGCGCAGGTTTTGTAGACCTACTTCGGATTCGGTGTCTTAGCGCAAAGTCGCTGCTCGCGGCTTCCACTGAACTGGTGCTGGTGTATATCAGAACCGTAAATATAAAGAAGCGCAATCATAATGGCAGTCACGATGACTTCTTGCTCAGCTGCAAAATTGGCTGCAAAAAGCAAACTGCAGATCTTGCACTTATGGCACCGAGATTTTCACGTGCGTTTTTGCAGGAAAGTTTTACGAGCAAATGCTGGGTTTGATCCAGAGTAGAAGCTATGAACTTTACTTGAAACAAAGGTTGAAAACGCAACAAAAATAGACTTTCTATTTGCCGGCTAACATCTGAACTTAATTATTCAGGAAAAAAGTGCCAGAAAAACGCACGATTTATAAATGATGCTTTAAAAACAAAGGGCATTACATATTTAAATATTAAGACTTGGTTGTTGTTTGCCCCCTCCCCATCCAAAATTTCTGGCTACGCGCCTGAATCCAAGTGCAGTTCAATGCTCATCTCTGCCCACAAGGATTGCATGTACCGCCGATATAAGCCACGGTTTAAACTAACCTGACGCACAGTGGCGGCTCGTGTGTAGATTAGACACTGCGCAACTGCAGCAACCCCTTTTTTGACGATACTGTATTTCGTTTTTAGGTCATTTTTTGTCATTTATTTTTGCACGCACAGGTGTTGACAATGTATCCACCCTGCACAAAACGTTTTACACAAAGTTCAATGTTAGACATTTGTTTGTTTTTGTATGGGAAGTACTGCAAATTACGTAATCCTGGTGCTGTACTAGAGATGAGCATTGGACTGGAATTGGATTGGATCCGGACTATGACGTATTTTGTTGAATTTGAATTGGAACTGGACTCTTAATTGCTTCATAAATTTAAGACCAGATCGGATTTGGACTAAGCTACTAGAAACAATTGTGTAATTTTTGTTGTTAAAAACTGTATTTTGTTAATTTCTTGGACTTCATTGGTACTTGGATTTTAAATTTTTTAAACATTTTGGATTATTGTTGGACTTGGACCGAGTTTTAAAAATTCAGGACTGGATCTGGATCGCAGAACAAGACACTCCGCTCATCTCTGCTGTGCGCGCTTTGAGGTTGCACCCCCAATGGCGTAACAGAAAAGGGTAGGAAGGGTTGTGACCTGTCAATCATGCTCAGCCAACCTAGAACTGTGAGTCAATTCTGGGGGGTCAAAATGTTTGATTTTAGGCGAGCAACAGTGCTTTTGTTTGGGAATACAGCCTCTTAAAGCACAAAATTACTAGAGATACTAAAAATGTGGGGGGCATGGCCCCCTGGCTACGTCTATGCTTGGATTGCACTGGATCTGCACTATGACGAATTTTTTTGTATTTGAGTTGGATCCGGACTGCAAATAGTTTCAAAAATTTAGGATCAGGACCGGATTTGGATTGAGTTAAATGCGACAGATTTGCGGCCTTTTTTGTTAAATTTGTACTCTGCTTAGCTTTTGGTCTTTATTTGGACTTGGACTTTACATTTAAAAAACTTTCTGCACAATGATTGGATTTGGACTGAGTTTAAAAATTCAAGACTGGATCTGGATCGTAAAACATGACAGTCCGCTCATCTCTGCTTGTAGGTACGAAGCACCAAATCATAGGGTGCGAAGCACTGAAGCTTTTCAACAAGATTTTTTTTCTGAGCATTTCTTAAAATTTTAATAAGATTTTTTCTGAGCGTTCGTCGTAGTTCTTAATAAAGTGACGTAACATTGTCCACTGCTTATTGTCGAGACTAAAACTGACTCGTTAGTATCATCTACTATTTCATTTCGAACACGAGGTACAAGAAAACTTTTTGTAAATGCTTCAAGCAGTACGAGTGCATGAAAAGATTAAAGATCCATTGGGTTAAAAGGAGCACTTACGTCAGACATGTACAAGTTGTCGTCCACGGTCGACGGCTCGTTCAGTGTGCTCCACTGCACGCCTGCTCCTGAATGGGACACAACGTGTTAACAAACTTCTGCATGTACTTTCCGTGAAAAGCGATCAACGTCTCAAAATAAATGCAGTAGTTCCGGAAGTTTCGATTTGACATCCAAACACTGACTTAAAAAGACTCCTCCCCATGGCGATGTAGCACTGCTGCACAGCACGGAAGTGTTGATATTATTTGAAGTACTACTTAAAGGTGCGAATAGAGGGGAAACTGGTTTTCTACTGAAAGGGTATATTTGCGGAGCAAAGCGCGCATGCCTGACTGCTTTGCAGCAATTTTACGGATTACTGATTTCGTTTGGTCGTCAACAGTCACAGGTTTTAGGTAAAAACAGAAAACTTGATTATATTCGCCTTGTACGTCCCGGGGAGTGCCACAACTCACGAGTGGTCTGCGAGCGCCCATCTCCACTCGCGTGTTTTCTCAGTGAATGCTGCACTGGCAGCAAGCTCATGGCAGCATCGCGCGTGAAACATAGCCCCCAAGGATTCGAATCCAGCCTATCGTTACAATCTCTCAATTGACGTTGCATTGAATGTGCGCGATTCACCACGAACGGGATGTGAGCGATGATTAACACCCATATATATGAGGCGCGAACAGGGAAGAACAGAGTGATCTCGTCCGGCGATCTCTACTGTTGCTTGCTGCCACAGGGTGAAGTTTTGCGCACTTGCCTCTGAGGCGTTTTGATCGCAACACTACCAGCTTCAGCGGCGCGCTGTCCATCCCACTGTACATCTTCCGCAAGAAGAGACTTGGCATACACTTGCACGTATAGCTGGTGAGGCGCAATAAACCTTAGGTGACTTCGTTTTCTTTTGCGAGAAAATGTGGACTCTTGTTTTAGGCACAGCCATACTGCGCCCCGGGCCTATAGCCTAACAATGTTCAAACCGGACCCTGTGCTCGCAAATAATAGCAACAGCACAGACGCTTGCGTACACGGCAAGCTGACAGCTATTTTGTTGACGGTTTTAGCAAAAAAAAAACAGCTGCATGCAAGAACACCGTGTCAACACCAATAACCCACTGAGCGGCCTAAACAAGTACCTGCCGATCATCAAAAGTTCCGCACGTAGTACGTAATGTGGGAGGAAAACTCGCTTTCGCGCGATCGCATCGCAAGAGATGTGAAGCAACGCGTTCGCATGCGCACAACAAAGAAAGAGACTAGTACTAATGCATTTTGCGCAAGAAAAACGCACCGTGTCAACAAGCATTCAAAATCAATTGTCTTGGGAACAATTCTACCGTTTACGCGCACGAAAAAGACGCATTTCAAGCATTTTTATTGTTCTGAGCACAGCTGCCTTCATTGATGATTTGAGCAGAAAACTACGTCGGAAAACGTCTTGCTTGTCTTCGTTTCTAGCGGTTGGCGACTAAACGTGAAAGGTATTAAAACATTCTCTCTTGAAATGTGTTTATCAATGAACGACAAGCTCTTAACAACTGCACCCACCGTCAGGGGGCGTAACGAGGGGGGACAAGGGGGCATAATTTCCCGGCTGCCGAATGACTACTGGAGCGCTGAATCACTGCGGTGGGCGCCGAATGACTGCTGGGGATGCTGAAAAGTCCCAACAATGTCGCAAGTACTTTCTTCAATACAGTAAATTTGCTTTCGAAAGAGCTCAGGTTCGAACACGAGGGCGTCTAACTTGCTTCTTGCCTCGGGCGCCATCTAACCTTGTTACGCCCCTGCCCATGGTAAAAGGTAGACTTTCCAGAAAAGTTGCAAGAAACGAGGCTCCAAAATGTCCCACGCTCATAGTGTACAACAGTATATCATGGACGAAGAAACAAATATTTGCGTTTTTACCTTTCCCCTCGAATTGGGCGATGATCTGACACCCATAACCCATCGCCATGTTCGGCAGCAAAGATGACACAAGTTTCGCATCACGACTGAGCCGGTCGTAAATGAACTGGACGAAGATGTAAGGCAGGTAGGTTATCCCGTAAAGAACTCCGCCGGCTGCGGCTGCGTCATTTGCTGAAGACAATCACGATCCAAAAATCAAACTTAGCGACGCAATAGCCGAGAATTTTGACCTAACACTGAAAAGTTATTCAGCTCATTATATTGAATTTGTTCAACTGAGGTATGCCGAAAACTGGAACAAGGGCAGTTGGCACGTGGTAATAACCACACTTTGCTAATTTTATGCAACCCGAATGGAACATATACGGTCGCTGCTGAATGCTCCGCTTGAGACTCTGCTTAGAGCAGTGGCTCTTAACGGGGTTCCCAGTGAAAATCTGGGGGTCCCCTGAATTAATGCTAAAAGTGCTTTGTTGATGATATACAGCGTTGTGTACGCACACACCAACGATTTTTAATAAAAATGGTATTTTCAAATTCCGCAAAGGTTAAAACATGCGGACAAAACCCTATATTAGATTTGCAATTAGTGTGAAAAATACAGCAACAGTCAGCTGGAAATCACCGCTTGCAGCAATAAATCTATAAACAGTTTGTTCACAGTGTGATAAGGCGAGAGCCTGAGGCAGCAAAAACGAGCAAACCTTTGGAAAAAAACGCCGTGAAAAGGAAGCAAATGGCGATGGTTGCTGCTGAAAACAGAACGAGAAATACGAAGGTCACTGTCGGATCGCTGTTGGTGAAGACACTTCCAGTACCAACCTGCCAGGAAAAGATCTCATGTCAGTGACAGGTAAAAATATTTGGAAATGAAGAGTGCTACGGGTATCGACTTGAAGGTAAATTCTTCAGCGCTGGACATAAATCTCAACCGAACTTGAAACGAAAGCATTTTTGTCTGGACCTTTTTTACAGACAAATTATAGTTTACAACAATGGTGTTGTCTAAACAATCATTTAATCTGTCAAAAATTGATGTTTCTAGAAAAGGTGAAGTGCAATCACGTGTTCGGGTATAAGTTGAAGTCTCATTGCTCAACATGCTAATGGTATTCTAGATTGCATACGCAAGCTGCAGGAAAAAATTTATTCTTCGCGTTTTTCGTCCTGTGTCCAGAAAAAATATCACCCAGGCCACCAACAAAAATCGTGTTAATTAAAGACAGAATCAACCACAATGTTGCTGAAAGTGTTAGGAAAAACTAAAAGAACTGAAGAGCAAAAAATTTAGGAAACATTTTCGGTTTTTCAATAATTGCTTGTTTTTATTATTCCATCAAATCGGCACAGGCAGTGCAATCTTAGCTCAATGTCCAGTTTTTCACAGTTTGGTTTTCTGGCATAGCAACGTTAAAGTACTGGTTGTAAAGATATTTTAGAGCAAGGAAAAGACGCTTTAACCTTTCGGAATCGTCTCACGGTGTATAACACTGCGATAGAATCAAGAACAGTGTCACAGGATTTGGTTATTGCAACACCACGGGTTTTTGTGATCAACAACATTGTATGATATCATCAACGTAACACCTGTGGTTTTCTATTCACGGCAACATCCCCCACCTTTTCACACCATTGTAGCTTGTATTGGTTGATTTCTGTTGTTGCAACTACACTTCGAAACGTTGAAGCAATTCCAGACAAACGTGTTACACTGTATACAAGCTGACGCGTGCTTCCTAACTTTTTTCAACTTGTGCGACCAAAGATTTACTGACATTTTTTTGGGGGGAGCGACTGTGAGATATGTTACAAAACAATAATGAAAACATTTTTGAGATAAGAGAAAGAAAAAACGTATTAATGACACATCCAATTTACTGCTGGCAATGGGAAAATTGAGCTTGCTTATTAGATCAACTGCAACCAATAAAACATGAGCTAATTTTCAAGAAGCTATTTGTTAAACACCGGCATGCTGCAGCATGTTGAAATACTCCACAGTCCTCCTGTTTTAAAAAAGCCTGTGTATTTCTTAGAAAAAAGTTGTTTCAGCTGGATGAAAATAATTTTCAAGCATGGATTGCAGTCTTAGCATGCAATTATTGCAAATATCTGCCGAAATCAAAATCCCAGGGACGAATGATAGGTGCCTTCACGTGATCCTCCCTGTTGCGGCATTTCTTGAAATGCTAAAGCTGTCACTTCGGGAGCAACTACTGCTACCCATGCTAGATGTGTTCAGCGCGGGCTGGTTATGAATACGCCCTTTCAAGGCACGGTAGCAGACATGCTGCCGAAGATGTTGACCCAAGACCCAGCATACTCCAGCTGAACACCGAGGGGCTCATCGCAAACTAGATCAGCGTTATTGAGCAGCTAGCCTACAGGAACGAGGCTTTCATCATCGTGCTACAGGAGACCCACTGCACAACAGCAGACAAGCTAGTGATTCCTCCAAACTTTTCACTAGCTGAGTCAGTCCTGAGCAGGAAGAAGGGCCATGCCACGTTTGTCCATGAGCGGTTCGAATGGTCACTGGTCGACCAGTCTACAGAGCATTCTGAGACTGAGTGGTTGTGCGTAAACGTCGCAGGATATATGATCAGCAACATCTACAACCCTTCACACACGCGACTCACACCTACGGCCATCCCGATCTAACAGCCCAGTCTGAATGTGGACTCCTGGGCAACAGCCGACAACCTCGGGCTGCTGTACGACCCAAACGAGGAGCAGCCAGTTTCTCCTCTCACCGGTGGAACGTCGGCACAAACCCGGACCAGGCCTTTGCGAATGTCGGTCAGGACAACTGACTGCCGGACAGACGTGTTCTAGGAACATTCCCGCGGTCACAACCCCGAGACTCTCTCATAACGCCACCGCGGTTCAAATTTAATGCCTACAGCGATCCAGTGAAGCGTTGGAACTTTCGCAAGGCTGTTTGGAAGCACTTTTGCCTTCTTACAGGTGAATCCGCTGAGAGATTGCCACCTCCGGACATAACAAACATTGAGAAGGCGTACCAGGAATTTTGTGAGAGCATGCTCCGCGGCTAAATAATGTATTCTACGTGGCCGTCGCAAGAACTACGTGTCAGGTTGAGACAAAGAGGGCGAGACCCTTCATCGTTCCGTCCTCCGAACCCCAGCAGGGACTGACTCTGATAGAGCCGCTTCGTCCCTACTTTCCCTGCGGAAAAAGAAGAAACAGGAGGAGTAGGAGGAACCTGTCAATTCCATCGACTTCTCGCACTACAGCAGCAATGCGTGGAACGCCATCAATGAACCTACTGGCAGGTCTGGACGCTCCCATCGCCTGTGCCCCGTCTCGGCAAACTCCATCGCCTCGCAACTCATGAAGATCGAGGCACACAGGACTGGGGGCGCAGAGTCCACCAGGCCCACTAACAAGGAGCTGTGCAAACTATGAAAGGTCCCAGCACCCGAGGGAAACAGTATCTTTGGCCCTTTCAGGACAGGGGAGCTTGCTGCTGTTCTCAGGCGCTTGAAGCCAGAAAAGTCTCCGGGTTTGGATTCTATCTTCCCCAAGTTCATACTCCACGCCGAGGCGGCTTTCAAACCTAGGTTTTGCGATTTCCTCACTTCCGCCACAATTCAACGCAAAATTCCGAAGATCTGGAGAAGAGCATTAATAGCTGCGATCCCTAAGCTAGTAGAGCCACTGGAGGACCCAAAGACATATATCCCAACACCTCTGCTCTGTGTCCCCTTCAAAATATTCAAGAGACACATCTATGCTCGTGTCAAACCAATCATCGACCCACTGCTGCCTCAGGAGCAGGCAGAGTTCCGACACAGGAGGTCGACCGTAGACCAGGTCACCTTGCTGATGCCATAGGACACCGAGGATAGTTTTTCGTCTAAGAAGGCCGGAGCTGTGTTTGTCGATGTCACAGTAGCCTACGACACTCTCTGGCACCGCGACCTCACCTGCAAGCTGCTGCGAATGCTACGTGACAGACACATGGTCCGCATGATCATGGTGATGGTTAGTAACGCAGCTTCACCCTTACAAGTGGAAACAGCAAACGGAACAGGTTACGACGCCTCAAAAACAGCGTCTCAGATAGATCCGTCTTGGCCGCCTTTCTCTTCAACATCTGCAGTACATCTCTGACCTTCCAACCACCGTCTCCAGAGAGTATGCATATGCTGACGACCTAGCAACCATGCATGCTGATGGAGACTGGCAGGCAGTGGAAGGAGTACTGAGCAAGGACATGGCAACCATACGTGAATACCTCCAGATCTGAAAGCTAACTCAACACTACAAAAACGGTGTCGGCAGCCTTCCACCTTAACAACAAGGAAGCTAAACGTGAGCTAAAAGTAAAATATAACAACAAAATCCTGCTCTTCTGCTCTGAGCCCAAATACCTCGGAGAAACGCTGGACCGGTCGCTCACGTATCGCCGACAACTTGAGTGAGTCACTTCGCAAAAAGCTGACATCACGCGTCGCTTTCCTGAGGCGGTTTGCTGGATCTGGCTGGGGTGCTGGAGCAACAACGTTGCGAACAGGCACTCCAGTCCTGGCTTATTCAACTGGAGGGTACTGCGCTCCTGTCTGGTGCTGCAGTACTCACACCCGCCTTATTTCACCTGCCATCAAGGACGCTTTGCGTATTGCGACTAGATGCCTGCGTCCTACACTAGCGGACAACCTTCCCATCCTCGCAGGCACCCAACCTGCTGAGCTTCGTCGCAAAGAAGCCACACTGTCTCTAGGTTTCTAGCACGCCGTGTCATGGTACCTGGACACGTGCTCCACTCAATGCTCACCTGTCCACCGGGTGCGAATGCACGGCGTCTCAAATCGAAACATCCATTTGTACCCCCCGCACAACAACTCATCATTTCATCTGACAATAACATAGTGCGGCGCACTGGGCGGATCGCCGATGGAATGCGGGGGTGGTTGGAAAACCCTACAAGACTCCGCACTTTCATCCTCGACACCGGCACCCACTCTCCTTGAATGACCCCTCCAAGAACAGCGTGGTTCCGGCTTAACCGCCTCCGCACCGGTGTCGGACGTTACCGCTCCTGCTTGCGCAAATGGGGCGTATGGCCTCTGCGCCCCGTGAGCGTGGCGCAGAATAACAACCCGTTGATCATGCTGTCCTCCAGTGTCCAATCCATCGACCTCCCCACGGAGTGCACGGCCTGACGGTTCCGGACGATGAGACAATTGAATGGCTGCTCAACACCTGCCTGAAGATCTAGTGCGGCCTAGCTGTGAACAGCAACAACTCGCTCAAACGACGAAGAAAACCCCAGCCTGCGTTGGGGCATGAACCCTTGGCTTACCTTATAATGGAAAACGACTGTCATCAAGAAGCATGAGATGGAAAGCAAGAGTATGTACTTTATGAACCAGGCAGCCCAGTGCAACCAATTTGCCAATCCCATCATCATCATGTACTCCTGCACAGTGCAATAAACGAATGAAATTGCAACGCCAGTAAATGGAAATACTCTGCTGTTTCAATTGAAATCTGTTTTCTAGCCGCGCGACAAACTTAGCTCAACTGTTTGATTGTTGCAGAACTTGCAACGTCAAATCGCAAAATAATTACAGTAACTTTGAAACCAACCGCAATTTTGAAAACCTGAANAACTTGCAAATATTTTATATCTGCAACAATTACGAATAAGCAATAGGATTCACGCATTTCTGTCAAAGTGTACAAGATATCAGAGCAGAAATTTAAGAAGATGAAGCTTTTTCCTGGCTATTGTCACAGGTCTTCAAACCAACAAGCATCATCAGGACCAGCGATCCTTATACCTTCATTCTCGATTCCTTTTCCTGAACAACGCTTCTGATAATTACCAGGGCCGTGTAGAAGAAGCTGAGCATGATGATCGAAGGCAGGGGTTGCTGGATCACCACTGGTGGGAAATCAGAAGCACCGAATCACGTGATGAAATGAACAGGCGAAAAATGAGCACTCCGATGAAAAGCGAAAAAACATATCGTGGTGATGTCAAGCGTG
>JGI24158J21664_10004789_pt1 | contig 17508 bp, 10 predicted proteins | sample Ectturendosymbi3_FD_21664 | JGI IMG/M metagenome (IMG submission 21664)
GTTATATTTCAAGGGGGGATTAAATACTTGTGACAAGGAGGGGGGAGGTGGTAGATTTTTGCCCAAAATAGTGTAACGTAATTTATGGACGGCCCCAATGGTCATTGCAGAATTTCGTCAAAACTACAACGAAATAGACTTCTGCGGTCCGCCGCAAATTCATGTTCATCAGTTTCGGCCTTCGAGCTTTCTGAGTTGTGCAGGCCTGTTTTAAAGTAATTACTACATGCCAATGATTTTTATCACGTTTATCAAAATAAGATTTTCAGCGTCAGTATTCCCTTACGCTGCGATATGTGAAAGGTCGTTATGCGTGAACCTAAATCTTGCGATAGAAAAAGTTCGACGTGGTTTCTGTGTGAACATAAGTCTATAGTGAAGCAAGTAGCTTTGAAAATTTGATTACAAAATTTTTGTGATTTGTAGATTGATAATGTGAAAATAATTTCTGAAACAATGGAACAAATATTTTTCTTCTGTTGGCCTAAATTCCGAATATTAAGCCCCTCTTGCAACAGCATCCTTTTCGTGTGAGTGGTTTCACTTACTTGTTCAAAAAATAAGTTTCTTTTCCGAAAATGGAGTCTTCAAAGTGCAACCTGTAGGTGTAAATTTGCTGCAGTTGTCGGCGATCTGGACACGAACGGCATGGATGACGAGGATTCGGATTTGCCAAACACGCCAAACACGCCTTCCAATTATTCTGCTACTCTGCCTTCTGCCCAAAGGTTGTTGCTTATCAGTCGTATTGACGTTTAAATATACGCTTCTTTTTCTTTCTTACATATTTCAGAAAAGTAGTTTGAGGAAGTTTTTGAAATTTTTGAAAGATATCAGCTAAATGTTTATTGTTTTTGATGGCTGTTTTTTTACGCAATAATCCCGTTGCTTTACATCGTTCGATTATGTTAATGCATCAGTGTCAACATATGATCAGACATGTTTACTGTATTGCATTTTCTTTTTATGAGTCAAGCGTAACACATCCGTTTTAAAAGGGCGAATGAACTAAGTGTTCTCAGAAACCATGCATCTAGACGTAATTGTAACATTGCTTACTATAAATAACTTGCCACAGGTTTTATGAACAACGATATCCTGCTTAGAAATATCTGCTTTCTGACGTACGTCGCTCATTTTCGTACGTCACTAATCCAATGCCGATTGCGTCATCACTTGTGTAATTCCGTTATGTCTTGGTGATTTGTAAGTTGAACCTTTGCCGTAAAACTAAAAAGTCAGTTGCGCAACATTAGTCCTTAGGGGTAAATTGGCGATGAGGAGAAATATGCAAGCGCATTCATTCCTGGTACTGTTTTTGTTATATTTATGCAAATTTAGGTTTGCGAAAACAGGTCGAACAACCTGAAAATCTTGTTGGAATTTGATTCTTTGTGGTAGTCAGATTACAAAGGGAATGATGATGCGCTTTGGTCAAATAGGAAAGGTTGCTGTAGTGGTCCTTAAACTGTTGTCATCTTGACCCAGGGAAGGCGGGTCTAAGATTATGTTTTTATTGCAACGTCAGGCAGTCGTCGACCAACTGTCAGTTACTGAACGGTCGAAGTAGAACAGTGTCCGTTCTAAACCATCTTGCGTGCACAGGTTTGTCCATGCTGCAAAGGTGCCCNGATAATATCGATCATAGGCATTCCAGACAAAATTTGGCGTTGCNCTGGCTACTTGACCACCTTCTCTGTGGAATTGACACTTCGGAGAAGATTGCAGTGACAGAAAAAATAGGCAAATAGCCGCTCGTTTCCATTCAATTGCAGCCATGCACGCCTGTGTCAAAGGCAGAAAATGCAATTCGTGTCTGAAGGTGCTTTCAGCAATGAATGTGGTATTGATCGAGGTCTAATACTGGCTTTCTCCAGTGCTAAGCGTTTAAAATCTTCCGCGCTTGACTAAAAACCACGCGCGCGGCGACATCCGTCGCGATGGAAGTCCACGCTGCGCCAGTAGTGCGAACTTCTGCGCACCTGGATCGCACAGAAATGCGGTATTGTTTTTGGAACCAGAATGCTCATGAATAATGAATTATAACAGCGTGCGCACGGCAGCCACTACCTTGCGCTGGTGGTGGTGGTTCAGATGCGTCTGTGTGACCATAGTGTCCTTGAAATCCAACCAGCTGTGCGTGTAACATTGTGGCTCGTATTGATCGCAATTAGCCGTTTGAGCGGTGAAATGAAGCTGAACGTGTAGCGCTGTTGACAATTGGGAGCTTACCTTAAAGCAACAACGAAATGTGCAGGGGAGCTTACCTTAAAGCAACAACGAAATGTGCAGTGTTTCTGGCACAAAGTTATTCGTTGAGAATTGCTGTAGCGCAAAACATGACAATGTTGACATTTCGTGGTGTCGTGACCGAAGTCACACCTAAATTTTCTTGCCCCTCTTCGTGCACGGAACCAACCTCTGAGGCCGTTGAGCAAGGTTTTTGTTGTTGAACTGATGGCACATGGGTGTGATGTGTTTTGTGGCTTCCTGCTTTGTACTTACGTAACTGATTTAGAGACATATGCTGCTTGCTGTCAGAGCTCTTTGAAATTTAGAGTTTTTGATTTTTCTTTAGAGATCCTTTCGCACCTTGTCGCGAGGAGTTGTTTGGCCCACTTTCTTTTCGTTCAAGATTCAGAGGATATTCAATAACTGATTCTAACTTTCATACTGAACGTTTTCTTTTCTTTAGAACTTCTAAAACGTCAGTGTCGTCCGTTACGTCAGGGACAAGCAAAGAAAGTAGACGGAAAGCTTTTTTCCGCAAGCAGCAATCTATTCCTGTTTACGACGTCGTGCCAGCGATGCGTCCTGTTGTTTTAGTTGGCCCGTCACTAAAGGGCTACGAGGTCAGAACAGATTTTTCTGTACTTTTCGGCATGTGGCAGTGATCCCCCCACGTGGCTATTTTATCTTGGTTACGATTAACAAACGTAAATCAATCACTGTTTTTTATGAAAGTCATCGAGTCAGGCTGGGTTAAGTGCTAAATTTTCGCGTACGGTGACGTTGGTTTTCTTGTAGTGTTTGTTAATCGAACTCACAATAACTATATATACTGAATTACTCAAAAGTTCTTTAGTTGAACTTGATCGTTGCTGTTCATACCTTTTTTGTGCTTTCACTTTTTTGTGTTTTGAAACGCAATTGCTGTATGAATATTAAAGGCAATTGTTGCATGCAGTTAACGAAGGCCTTTTTCGTGCGGCACAGGTAACGGATATGATGCAGAAAGCAATATTTGACTTCCTCAAGCACAAATTCGAAGGTCGCATCATGATCACGCGGGTCACCGCTGAAATCGAGTTAGCCAAGCGCTCTGTGCTCAACAATCCTGCAAAGCGAGCTGCCATTGAAAAATCAAACACTAGATCGAGTCTAGGTGAGCTGCGTTAGCAACGAAACTGCCGTGATCTTGAAGCGAGGCGAAGCAGATTTTTTAGACTGTCGGTATGTTTATTTCCGACCGGTTTAGTATCTCTGTTTGATGTGTGAATGCTCCCGCCGCTAATTTTGCGAATGCTGCCTTAGATGCCCAGCGCAGAAAGCATTTGCGTCATTGTTTTTCTTTCAAGCGATTTGCAAGGTCCACAATGAACTGTAAACGGTCTGTTTCGCACCGTTCGAAATTACGATTGGCTTATCTTTTAAAAACGGCCTGGGCCAGAAAATTGAAGTGGACCATGAGCAGGTGATCTTCGCAGATACTCCTTTTATACAGTCGCCCGGTGTGAAGCGAAATTTCTGGCTTTACGCCCTGCACGCAAATTCTAGATATCAAATTCGCTGAGTGAACTGATGATTAGGGCTTAGGGAATCGGGTTTAGGTAAGTGTATCGGGTTAGGGTTTGGGTTAGGGTGAGAAAAAGAAAAATAATTGAGGTCAAAGACTAAGTCCAGAAATTTTCAGTGGTTAAAGTTATTCCCGTACTATAGTTTGTTGTGGCTACCTGATATCTAACCAAAATGTTTTAATTGACACAACACACATCAAAAGAGTATTTGCCAAACTTCATTTTCTTATCCTGAGAAGCCCAATAACAGATCAGAAATTTCGCAGAGGTCAGAAATTTCGCTTGACACCGGCAAACGTTTGTTCTTGCAGCGGAGGTGCAGCGCGAAGTCGAGAGGATTTTCGAGCTGTCGCGCTCGATGCAGCTTATCGTGCTCGACGCCGACACCATCAACCACCCGGCTCAACTGCAGAAGACGTCACTTGCGCCGATCATGGTGTGCCTGAAAATAACAAACCCCAAGGTCGGTCGTTGCTTGCTATTTTGGAGCGCGCGCGATGTAGACGTCTAAGAAGGTCGGGCTGCTGTATGTACCGTGCAGATTGTGCGACCGCCTGCTGCTTTGTGACGTAACTGTTGCCGCTTTAGGGTGAAACATTAGCTTTGAATCTTTTCCACGGAGTCCGCTGTCTCACACCGGCATTAAATCGAATTTGTTAAAAAAGCGCAACCCTAACTTTGGAGCATCACCTTTTTGCTGTGAGCGATTAAAGCTCTTACGCTCCAGCACTGACAACTTTCTTTCCAAAATGATATCTTCCACTTGCGAATTCTTGTTGTCGCGGCCAGCATTTTGCTAAACCGACCTCGTGGCTACAATGTTGAGGTGCCTCGTGTTGGGCGACCGCATCGTTTGCCTTCCCTTAGTTTTTATCTGTTGCGCGAGCTGATATCGCGCGACATTCCTGCGGCGTTTCGGATGCTGTCTGTTGAAACATCACTGTCACGACGCACTCTCTCTCTGGGGTTTGGTCATGTAGATGAGCGTCAAAGCTGCAGGGAGTATGGGGAAGACCGCACTTCCGAACGTGAGAAATTTATGCTTGAAATTGACCCTGTGTTGCGTCGTAGTCACGGGTTTATGTCAGTGACGCAGCTCACAACTTCGCGTGTGGTTTATGTGATGCTGTATCAAAATAGGCTAATTCTTTAGCAAACTAGCTTTTGTTGTTTTTTCTCCCGTACATCGAACTACCCCTTCAGTTGCTTGCCTGAGCATTGGTTGTTAAAAGCGTTGTTTAATGGAGAATATTTGACTGTGTGTAGGTTTTACAACGCCTTGTCAAGACTCGCGGCAAAGCTCAGGCCAAGCAGCTGGGCGTGCAAATGGTGGCTGCAGAAAAGCTTGGCCAGTGCAATCCGGTACGGTCATAAACTTGTTGCGATCTTTATTCGTTGTGCGTACATATGGGCTTGCAAGTGTAAGTTACTGCCTTTTTGTTTACAATTGTGCTTTTGCACTTCTTCCTGAAACCTTGCTTAATTCTCAAGCAGGCCATAGCGACTGCTCTTGCGTCACTCCGGTTGTAGCTCATCCAACCGTACGCGTCGTAGTTCGCTAACAGTTGTTATGTGGCAAAGAACGGCAAAGCGTGGCTTGTCAGAGACCGTCATTCGTTTTATGGGATGTGCAGTAGTGTGTCCCAACATCCCATAAAACGCATGTGCTACAACGTCTGCACTACATCCGCATACTGCAGATCAAAGGTGGCCGGATTCACATTTTCCGACTCCGCTCCTGTCCCAAAATTTTTAAATCCGGGTCTGAAATTTTTTCAAATTTGACAATCCGACTCCTGTTCAAACTCCGGCAACCATCGATGCAACTGGCTTCAGCAATGTTTGAACTTGAGCAGTGACATTTAAAAAGACCACGCAGACTCTTGCTATTGCCGAAAATAAAAAGTGATTCCGGGTCCGTTTTTTCACTAATTTTTGACTCCGGATCTGGTTCCGAAGAAAAACGCAGAGTCCTTCCGGAGTGGACTCCGGATCCGTGGCCATCTCTGCTGCAGATGTTGCAGCACCTGCAATGCTTCTAGAGAACTGTTTCTGACAACCAATCAAACTAGCCAGGCATCTATGGGAGCGGGATCGCGTGGCCTGCGATTGCCTACTGCCTTACACGGAGCTACCAAAACCACTGCGAACAACTGTGAAGATGCTTGGTTAATAAGTGTTGAGTCGATAAGTGAGCTTGCTGAATGGCCACATTTCCACCGACCGACTCGGCATTTCACTGCGATGTTCACGCACTGCCTTCGAGTTGAAAAAAAGCAAGATTCGTCATTGTCGGTGGACCGCGTCATTTTGCCCCCTCACTGTAGTACGAGATGGCATTCAGCTCCAGTTAGAGGCGGCTAATATTGGCCAGGTTAAAGTGCTTCTGTTCCGGAGAAATGCTCGCCATAAAACAATTAACGGGAAATGGCATTTATGTAATGCGGCGTGCGATAATTGATCGGTTCGTTCTGAGCGCATTGCATTACACGCGGTATCTGAAACCATCCTTGCCACTCTGTTGACGTCGGAACAGCGTCGCTGTTTTGCGTCCATAGCGGAAGCGCCGCCGATCGAATTCGGATGTGCAGCGGAATGGTTATTATTTTTGACGGCCGTTGCAGCGAAGCGTTTTCGCAAATTGCTGTCATTGAAATTGCGTTTTCGTGTCGCAACAGTGCGGACGCAATGTGCTGTCTCGCACGTCCTTGGATATGAGAGAAAGGGCAAGTGTTGTTTATACACAGACGGCGAGTGCAACAGGAAATAGAATATTGATATACGGCGCAGTTTTTATCGCCTGATGTTTGCAACTTCACAAGTAAATAATACGTCTTGCTTTGAGTAAATACGCTTTCGATCAGTATTTCCACGCAGAGCAGCCAAATTGCACGCATTTTGCTTGTTGTCGATGCGACCCGAATCCATCCAGTCGTCCGGTTATGTTGCCTTTACGACTTTTGCGACGGCTTGTCGAAACCAAGCATTGATGCTACCTCGTGCGTAACCTGTGTTGCTGATATGCAAAGCTCGTTGCGCTGTACGAGATTCCCTGATCGAACGTTGGAGCCGTGTGTAGTTAGATTCGGTTTCACGGCGTTATCAACACAGCAAAAGACAGGATTCACTCATATGCTAAATAGGTAGTGCTTTCCGAACTCACAACGAAACGTCGCCAGTTCGTAATGACCCCGAAATTTTCTCCGATGTCTTCGCACGTCCTTTCCTCTTGAGAATTGTGAGAAGCAACCCTGCCGTGGTGAGTTGTTTGAAGAAAAGTTACCGCTAGGTCGATGAAAAGACAAAGGAAGGTAACCAACTTTGGGTTAAGACTGATTTATGTTGAGAATTTCTAGAAGAGACNGTTTTTAATTCACACAATGAGAGGCATGTGAAACAAAGACGTTTGATCGCGAGTTCGGAAAGAAACAAAGGTTAATAAGGTGTTCAGGAGAGTATCTGCTTTTTATTCGAACATTGCACAATTTGTCAGGTTTTAGTTGACAACCTCTGATAGTTCATTTACCAGCGGCTTCCGATATTCGGAATAGTTTTATAAAGATTTTCGGGCTTCTTGGGTTTACAGTTTGCAAATCTTCTGGCGTCGAATATGACGTTTCGTTCCGTTTAATTTCGAAGTTGGGTTGAGCTTTGCAAAACCTTTGATTGAATGATCGGGGCTCAGTTGCCAAAATGACTCAATATCCATTTTTTGAAAGCGGCTGACGCTACCATGGATGCAAACCACTTTTACCGACGGCTGCTAGTGAGTGCTTTAATTTGCTTTTGTCCTTATCGCGTGCATCTCATGCCGTAATGGCCAATGGGCGTAAAGCTGAAGGTCACTACCAAGCGTGACGAAAGCAATGAATGTTCGCGCAGAATTATTTATGAACGACACGTACGGCGTCTCACGTGCGTTCTTTGTCCTCCAGGAGTTCTTTGACGTGATCCTGGATGAAAACCAGCTGAGCGACGCCTGCTCCTCGCTGGCCGAGTACCTCGAAGTGTACTGGCGTGCCACCCACCCGCCGGACATGTACGACAATCCCGCCCTGGCGCGCAGCGGTAACAACTCGCAGGACTCCCACTTGCAGGTAACCTAGAGGTAGGTCGTCTGGTTTATGTCAGTACTCGCTGCTTCCTACCACCATTTACTCCCTCTTCTCCTCTTTGGACCGAAGGAACGAAGCCGCTGTCAGGTTCAGAAATCTTTCGCTGCCGCTCTGCATGACTTGCCTTTTTTACTCTTTTCCGTAACTTGCGTGACACGCTCCCCCCACAGTTTGCATGAGATCTTTCTGCTGTTGTGTGGACAAGCAATAAATCCTTGACTTTCCAGTTCCTAATTTTTGCTCACGACTGAGCGCAGTAAAACAAAGGTGCATTTTCCGCAACTTTTTAGATTAAAAAACAATCATGCGAAAAGGTCGTTAGGCTTTAGTTGCCGTGTTGTGTGTTTCCTGCTCTGCGTCAAAGAAACCGCAGCTAATTTCAAAGACGCCGTGCTGGGTCCGACGATGACAATACTGAACATCAGTGCAAGCAAAGTGCAGCAGCTGTCATGCTGTGACCGTGTGCAAATTGTGCTGCACTCTAAGGAAAAACTTTTTCGTTGCAGTCGAGCACAAATAACCGTTATTTAATAGTGTTGCCGCTTTTTTCTGGTACCAATGTTTCTTCGCACCATTGTTTAAAAAAAGCATGCCTCACAAGAAAAGAGCGACTTTATCGGCCTAAGTAAGATTGCCCGCTGTGTACAACTCCAAAAAATTTGATGGTGAATCTTACCAAGTGCACGCGGCTTGTTGCGAGTCTGTCAAGATACGTTGTAAAAAGGCTCGGCAACTGACCTTATAATTTAAGTGTGAACAAACATTCTTTCAAACGTCGATTGGCAAATTATGGAAGCCTTCCTGCAGTGACAGATGCTTGCATGTTGCATATACTAATAACACTGTTGCACATAGTAATAACGCTGAGGCGATTTGATGCGCCGTGCAACTGGTGAATTAAATGCGTCATCGTTACATCTCGGCGAAATGCTGCCCTTTCTTGTTCTTCAGCATCAAACGCTGGAGCTCGCGGTGGTTTTATACTTAACCCTTGTGCGGATGCTTGTTGGTTTCGAGCTTGATTTCATGTCTAAAGATTTGCTTGTTGCTTTTTGACGCAAACTTGCATTGCATCGGGTGCTTGCGCTACGTAGGCAAGTGTTGCGATTGCTTCGCGCTACAGCACTTGTGTTATTTCATTTCGCGTTGATGAGTTGTCTACAGAGCGTCAATTTTACTCTTTGTAGCCAGTAACTGTGTGTTGTAGTCATCTTGAATGGAAGTAGGTATTGGAGCTAACATCCCCGCGCCACTGTCAAGACGGAGTTCTTAGAAAGTTGTGGTTACCTAGCTTGGACTGACCGCTGTAGTTTCGAACGTCTGGCATTAATTGCTCGTGTGATTCTGGTCATGTAGTTTGGTTTCTATTCCCGACTTCCGTTCGTGGTGACTGCGCCACACGTCAACCCGATCGGTTTCATAGCGAGTTGCAGCAGTAGAAAAGCCGATATCGCCCTTCAGGTTTTTGGTTCCAATGCGCAATCTAGAGTCAAAAATATCGGCTGCAGTCGCCGCTTACTTGATATCACGCGCCAAACATATGGCATGATGTATCTTCGCAGCTGAGATGCAGTAAGTGACGCGTAAAAGAAGACCACTTAGTCAAACATGCCGTCTAAACCAGTGTTTTTCAACCGGGGTTCCACGAGTGGCTGCCAGGGGTTCTGCCGAAACAGAATAATCTGGGAAAAAAGTGCAACCACATTTCTCTGCGGTTGTAGCAATACAGCTGCTTCACAGGTTTATTACAGAAAGTAGATGAGCAACGCAAACATTTGTGGAAGGTTCCGCTGCAGCAAAAAGGTTGAAACACACTGCTGTAGTCTAAACTTAATAAAATGTTTTTCGCGTGTGAATCTGAAATTTGTTGCACCAGGTCCAGTCGAGTAATTTTCCCACCACCCGGTTAATCATCATAAATCGCCGGGTAATTCCCTTTTCGATTATTTCCTTCGTTTTTGATAAAAACAACTCTTTTCGGCATTACCTGCAACGGCTAAATGTTTGCCATCTAGGTGACAGACAAAGCGAATAGTTCCTATTAACGTTCAGTCAATCTTATCAATGCCATTGCGTGTAACGACTGATTCTTGGTGCTCGTTGATTAGAATCCAGTGAGTTCGATCACTGTTCGGTGAAACCTTAAATATTTGATTTTGCTCTTTGAGTGGCCGTGGAAGCTACTGCCAAGACCAAAAGACGTCGTTGAGAAAACAGCAGCCACAGTGTGTTTATGCATTGCATCAATGTTGTTCGCAGGTGCACGTGCTTACTTCACTCAAGCGGAACCTGAGCTTTCGTTCTAATCGCCGCGGTTCACTTAAGCCGCCTGCGCAAGACAAGGAAAACGACGGTGAACCCGCGGAACCTTCCTAATACACCCGACCGCACTAAACCGACTCGACGATGATCTTGAGATGGCAATCAAACAATCTGTAGCGGCGTAAAGACGCTGCCAAGCTCCAGCTGCGATCGTGCCGCAGCCAAAGCGGCGCGGCTGAAATGCGAGTGCAGTTTGGCCTTGGTGCCGCCAGCCGTCGTGCAGCCGCGCTGCGATGATTAGCGCTGCTGTCAAAGGGTGCTTTGATCCCCGCTCTCGATCGATTGTGCTGCTGACGGGCGAGGAGCCCCTTCTCCTGCTTCGCGCGATTCCTGCCTTCGTTCGCTTGCCGCGTTTCTCTCTTCATGCGTTTCATCTCGTCTTTAATGTACCGAGCCGGCCAGGCAATCTCGTGGCGCTTTTCATATGAAACGGTGCAAAAAGTACCGAAAAGACAACGTTTTTTCCTCAGCTTTTACGTGCGACGAGCCGTCCATCTATATAGTACTTTTTCATTTTGTTTTCGTCTGTGATTTCGTTCGCACTTTCGGACCGCGGTTGCAAATCGACTCGGTACTTGCGTTCGCGCTCTTACGTTGACATCAGTGGTATCTTTGTCTGTACATTGCTCTGCGCAAAATCAACGACGCTGTCAACACTGTGTTTTTAGTTGCGACGCCGTAACTGTCACTTCATGCTTTGTACTTGGCTCAAGCGCTGTGCTCCTGGGTTGGTAAAACACTCCATAACAGGGTTTATGTCGTACGCTCTGTCAAAGAAGACGCGTAACTATAGGCTTTGAGTAGGAACCATCTTGAGAGTAAGTTTCGATCAGGCACTTTTTCGACGTGAAGTGTTAAAATGATTCAACAACACGACACACATGACACCCATCACTGTTTGCCACTACGGATTCCATTTTCTGAAGGTCGCAGTCGCCCGATGACGTAAGAACGTGTGCACGTGACTTTCAACTTGAACTCGGCGCGGTTGCTCGTTCCTGCAGCAGTGTGTTGTCTGTGCATGCGCATTTCAGCTGTCCGTTGGGAGTGCATAGGATTTCGTTTAATTCAATTAGTAACATGCTGCAAGCAAAACTTTGCCTTAAGCCGAAGGGGCACGCGTGAGTGAACACTGTTCATCGATACGGCTTGCTTGAAAATTTTAATTACACGCAGCTAGCGTGTCGTCACACGATTTTCCGAGCTGCAAGATATACGTATGCACTGTCAAAATAAGCTAAGTTATTAAAACAGGTCGCTCCTGTGAAAGATTTCCTTGTTCTTGGCTTTTAGTTCGCTGTCACTGAAATCCACCTGACTCTGAAAAGGCCACTACAGGCAGAAGGCGGTCGTGGCTAAGGGCTACCGGATTTGGTCGCTTGCCTAAAACAGCTCAAAACAAGTTTGTCAGTGTGGGTGAGAGGCAGCCTGTGGCAATGCGACTGCGCTTGGAATCTGTCCACCAATGTGTCTGAAAGAAGAGAAGCGAGTGGCGGTATAATGTCTCCTGATGTTTGGAACAAGTGTGCCCGATCTTGCGAAAAGCGCACAAGAATCTAGGCGTCTTTTGACAACCTGTCTATGTATTAATGCAGTTATATCAACAAACGCATCACGAACGAACCTCCCTTAACATGGAATCCGGTTTGCAGTGCTATGTTATGTTGGTTAGGCTATCAGTCGTAGATCACACCTCCAGAGCTTGTAGCCTTGTCCATGCGCGAGGATTGACGATTCGTTTTCGGCGTGTGATCATATTGCAATGTAGGTAATGTCTGCGGTGCTGATACCGAGTTATTGGTGCACTTGTTTTCTCGTTGCAGTACTTTGAATTGCTCTGGTGCACGCAAGTATATAAACATCGTATGAAATCTTGGCATTCGTGTTATTGTACTTCACCCATTTTGTAGCCCATGGCTGCAGCATCAAAGCCAGAGTTGTGCTAATAGTTCGCTTTGAATCACAAGTTTTACTGTCTGACCATTGCTCAAGCCGAAGTGTGTACGCAGGCCCGTAACCAGCTTGGGACACCAGGAGGGGCGAAGAGTTTTCTGAGAGGGGCCCAAATTTTTTGAACTATGTCCAATAGTTTTAAAGTGTGTCCAACACATTTTCCAGGGGGGAAGAAAATTTTTCTAGGTGGGCTTGGCCCCCCTGGTTACGGGCCTGTGTGTACGGCAGACACGAGCATGGGTGACCGGAATTCCGCAGAGCTCAGCAATTTTTTTCCCTGATAGATGTATTTGTTTCAAACTACAAATGTACATGCGGCAAACTTACAGGTTTTCTCAATTTTATTTTTATGCCAATTTCATCGAAAAAAGCGGCGTCGAGGTAGTAATGACATTATCGGTAAGTTTATGACAGTTTTATTTTCTTCGCTGCAATTTCAGAATTTTTTATCCTTTGCGAAATGTGTTTGAGGAACCGATGCTCAAGTGCGAGGCCACTATTATCAAAGCACAAGCCACGGAATATTGAGGAAACTTGTCGATCAATAAATAAAGCTTTTGCGCGCTCCGAAAATTCTCAAAGTCTTTGCAATTGCGTTTCGTCATCACAAGGCAATGGATTGTATCGCTTTGGCGTTTGTTGCCCTTGCGCCACGTTTTCTGCGATATCCAGAGAAAAAGTCTATCAACACTTTCTTCATTCGTTCTCATCGCGCGCGCGCCTTCACTGCTGCTTTTGTGATCATTCTGTGCCATGTCTTGAGTTTTTAAGGGTAGCGACGGGTGTTGGACGTATAGTTAGAAAACGCCCATCCGATTCGCATGAAACCGTTGTCATTGTCAACTTTCACTGCACCTTACCGCTCCGTATCTTATTTGCACGATTTGCTTTAAAAAGAATCATTCGCAGGTGTATGGCTAGTTACATTTGTTCGATATCTACTCTCTGGAGTTGCAGCGTATGCTCATATAGAAGAAACAACTAGAACTAGGAGCAATGTAGTAGCGGTCAGTTTGACGCTTGATTGAAATTCTTGTTTACTGAATAAAGTAAATTTATTTGTTGTGGAAAGGTTAACACAAAAATCGTCCGTTTTTGTCAAGGATGTAGTCGAGACCGTACAGTTACCACCGAAGCCAAGACTTCGTCAAAAATTTTAGATCGAGACCTGAACGTTTTGAGATCGAGACTGAAACTTTAAAATTTGTTGACTTCGCCAGCCGAATTTTTTTGTGAATTTTTCAGAAAACGTTGCCAGCTTTATTATTTTTGGGATTTCTCGCAGTTTTGCCACCTTTTTTAGTTCTTCTTTTCCCGAAGATACGACGAGCAGAACAAGTTGAATTACAGATGCTTTACTAAGCGATATCGGCAGAGCATTAGCCTGGTGTGTCGAGGGCGAGACTCATATAACCAGGGCTACCATATTGTAAGTACTTCTAAGAAATGTACTGAATTTAGACTTGCGTCCTTATTTCATCTTATTTTCAGCAATAATGTTCTCTCGTGTATCAGCTCAGTGGAACGGCATTCATGAAAAGGACAATTAAATCTTTGATGCAAGTAAAAGTACACTTAGATCCGCAAAATCAAAAAGACTTGCTGCAGTCAACATACTTGAGGTTTTAGCTCGTGAGAATTTTGCAGAACAAAATTAACGAAAGGTCTGTATTTTCGCGCCACGAAAAATATAGAAAACCCGTTTATCCTTTCAAAGGGGGAGAACGATGTTTACAGTGACTAAGACATAGGTTTCAATTCACACTCGTAGTTTTAGTGCTAGGGTTTTTATTAAATGATTTTGAAATCATCTATTTGAAGCATTCACTACTTAAAGCAATTTTTTCACCTCCTCATCCCTCCCAAAAAGACAGCACAAGTGGTTTTAGTACTGCATCGAGGTTTCATTTCAAGCAACAGTGTAGGGGCAATATGCGATCTGTGTTAAACCACTGCTGTGATGTTACTCGGTCACAAACACAGAAAGACCGGCCAAAATATAAAAAATTGATTCATGTAATCATCTCAGCATCCCCTCATAAGCAACCGCAAATATTTCAAAATTCCCCTCCGGTGCTTTTTGAGCTGAAGCAAAGTGTAAGAAGTTGATTTCAGTCTATCTCAAAACGTGCTCGGTGAAACTTTATCCATCACCAGAGTTGGGCAGCCGCTACTTTAGAAATAGCGGTGATCCCGCTCAGGGTAGGCAGAGCACATGAAATTTTTTCAAGGACATTAGTCGTTTTATGATTATTGAAATTTTACTTCATGCCTACTTCGAATAAATTTTAGATATAGTGGTGTAGCACAGTTTTTCAAACAAACATTGCTACATAACAAATGGGTAGCCTAATCAATCATAACTGCTGAAAATATTTTGCCTTTAGCTGAACACGATTGGCTAAAGTAGTCACATGACAAGTTTGGAACGCATGTCCTGCTTAGTTGACCGTGACATCTTTAAAAGCTCAGTCCCATATGCTTGGACAAGTGTTGCTGTGGTTTCAGGGTTGGAAAGCAGTTAGCGGCTTCTTGTTTGCATTACGTCAACTGTAGGCTAAAGCTTAACTCTAAATCCTGAACCCCAGACTTAAAATCTGACCCTAAACCTTGACCATACCCCCTCACACAAAACCCTTACCATAAACTCTTGAACCCCAACAAGGGTTACCAGATCACTTGAAGATTTTTCAAGGACATTTTGCAGTTTTGTGATTAGGCTATTCAAATTTTAATTCATGCATATTTTGAATACTTTTTAGATATAGTGGTGCAGCCTGTTTTTTCAAATAAACTTTGCTGAATAACAATAGCTAGGCCTACTTTCTACTATACAACTGTTTAAGATGGAACAAATCTAAGCAATGACCCCGCAGACTCCTGCTACTGCCGAAATTGAAAAATGACTTCGGATCCGGGTCCTGTTTTTCACAAACTTTTGACTCCGGATTCGGGTCCGACAGAAAACCCCAGAATCATGCTGAAGTCGACGCCGGAACTCCGGATCCATGGTCACCTCTACAGGAAACACGCCAGAGGTGGCCGGAGTCACTTTTTCAGACTCCACTCCTGTTCGAAAATTTTAGAATCCGGAAATTTTTAAAATCTGAGAATCCGACTCCTGTTCAGACTCCGGATAAAATCATCGATCCCACCGAAATTTACCTATGTTTTTACTTAAGAAATGACCACGCAGACCCCTACTACTGCCAAAATTGAAAAGTGACTCCGGTTCGGTTTTTCACAAATTTTTGACTCCGGCCCGGATTCCAAAGAAAAACGCAAAATCTGACCGGAGTCGACACCAGCACTCCGGATCCGTGGTCACTGGCCACCAGAGATGAGCGGACTGTCATATTTTGCAATTCAGATCCAGTCCTGATTATTTAAAATTAAGTCCAAGTCCAACCACATTCCAAAAGATTATTCAAATGTAAAGTCCAAGTCCAAAGCAAGTCCAAACAATTTGAAAAATGTAGCCTTTTCACAACAAACATACCCTATTTCTTTTCCATTTAATTCAGTCCAAATCCGGTCCTGATCCTAAATTTTAAAGAGATTTATAGTCCAGATCCAATCCAAATTCAACAAAATTTGCTACAGTGCGGATCCAGTCCAATGTTTATCTCTGCTGGCCAGTGAGGATGCGTAATTTTACGTGAAATTGATTTCCTATTAAAAATTTGCTGATCGATTCCTTGCTCACACCCTTCGTGGAGAGAACTTACTTGAATACATTTAGTAAGTGAGAGAAGTATTTAGTTCTAAGGTAGAGTTTCACAAAAAGTCACGACTAATGTGAACTAACCACTTATTTCACAGATAAAACTGGTATCATGTCATTGACACCATTGTTCAGCTTTATATGCTTGTGGGCCTAGGAATTAAACTGAAGTCAATGTCCGTGAGGTCCTGGAGGTGGACATCACTTTGTTTGCCTCGAAATCCTCTTATTGCAGCGAGGGTGCTCCTCAAAAAGGCAAATCCGAGCTTTGTCCTTACGTATGTTATGACAGATGCATAGGCTCCCTGCGTTTTTCAGCTATTTTTTCTGCCAGTCCTTTGTTGACTCTATTGCATTCTGATGCCATCCTTCCAGGGCCGGCGTTAACAGGTGCGGGGCCCGATTAGAAACACTTTTGCGGGGCCCCACTGAGTGACGTGGGTAGAAATTTTTGAGGGGATGCATCAAGTCATGATAATAGAAATAGGTGATGTTAAAAAAAGAGGCCCGAAAGGGTGACGCCAAGACCTCTATAACACCGACTTCAGTGGACAGCGCCATAAAATCCAATAAATCAACGAATTAAAACACTCAATACCTTCTATCTGGCCAGGTACCTCCCTGACCAGAAGGGAGGTTTTGAGTGTAGTGCCTGTAGAGAGGAGGTATTGGGTGTTATGCTTGTACATATCCAGAGTTGAAAAGTTCGTAGCAGTAGCAAAAGATTCTGTGTTTCCAGGCCAGGAATATTAGTCATGGATGACCTACTGTTTCACCTTTTGGCAGTTTTCCTTTGCAGTGAAACGTAGAAAAGCATGTCCCATTAATCTCGTTTGTTGGGAAAACTTGTATTGTGATTGCAGGCGGTTCTATCTGGACTAAATAGTCCGGATTAGTCTCTAACATTCCGACTCATGACACCTGGCCAACTACCAGGGTTGTTTATTCATCTAAATTTTGAATTATCTTGCTCGCATGCCTCATCAGATGCAGTAGTCGACGAGGTTCCTTCTCTGNCGGCCTCAAAATTCTCGTAAGGACATATATCACTTCCCGCACANAAACTTCCACTTCGATTATCTGGCGTAACATGGTCAGGCTGGCTGCCTGTTGCCTACGTTGTCGCTATCTTCAATGTGGTGTCCATGAACCAAATTATGTGGTGTCCATGAACCATACTCAACTTGAACCAAATTATCTCCTGTGTTACTTTGCAAATGCTTAATTGCTAGCAATTTTCTGTTACTTTTTAATGAACCGTTATTTTTTGTACAACTGAAATAGTCATTCATAAATAGAACTACGTTTATTTCAATAGTCTTCGGCAATCTCAGGTTGCCTCATCAAATCTCTACGAGAGGGAAAATGGACAACGCTATTGAAAGACTTACTAAGCAGTACGCATTTGTAATTACGAACTAAAAGTAAGTTTTGCCTTCAGAAGACAAGCAGTAGTAACTGTTGAAACATCAACTATCGAACCGTATTTTGTAGCAACTATTGAAACCTGATCTGCCAAATACGAAACGCTTTCATAAATGAAACAGAAAACAGCTTCAAAACTTAACCATCTCTGCCTTGCCTTAACGAGGTGCTA
>JGI24158J21664_10004790_pt1 | contig 17507 bp, 8 predicted proteins | sample Ectturendosymbi3_FD_21664 | JGI IMG/M metagenome (IMG submission 21664)
TGAACAGCTCTTTAGCGCAATCGGCGGAGGAGCTAGGGCGTTGGTAAGGCAACCGAAAACTGCTGTTTTTTTTGCGAAAATCGCCAAAACCACCCAGACGTCAAAGAGTTAATTGCAAAAAAGGATGCTGTTATGCTTTATTAAATGTGTTTCATCAAATATTATTTCCCAGTCACCATCCTTGCCTCAGGGTAATTAATATTCAGTGTATACAACCCAGTGTAGGGAGGTCCGAAAGGAATTGCTTAGTAACTGAAAGCAAGTGAATTTTGGAATAATAAGCTTGCTTATGCAGATCAAGTTAATCGTAGGGAATGCTTTCAAAGAATAATGGGCAATTATAATATTTAGCATAATATCAAGTTCAAAATAAGTACAAATACACAGGGCCAAGTGAAATCTTTGTTTTATGCCCTGAGTAACTCATTTGAATAATAATTAGTGCTTCACTGTACCATGCTTGTGCTATTTTTCTGGTCACACTGTGTCACATGACTTAAATACTTCACAGCTGGGTTGCTAATTTATGCAGTTTCTCTCCATTTCATTCTTAGTTTTCAAACGTATGGTTGCTCTATTTGTCCCAATGCTGAGGATGTGAGTGAATCTACTTGTAAGATTTTTTATTTTGTATTTTTTCAGTATGCAGACATATATGAACACCATTTTTTAACTTTTTTTAATCAAACCTCTTCACAGCTCAGCCAAACTTTGCAGCACAGCTTTGCTTAGCGTGCTCCATGCTATTTTGTTGGTTTGAAGTTCGTTGGACAGCCATTTTGAAATAGTGTCATGTCTAGAAATATAAAGATTATAATTTTCTGTCACTATGGAATAGTGCAGAATCATAGAGAACTGTTTATAAAAATGAATTTGGTGTTATATCAGACACATTTATCTCACAAAGCAGACAGATATAACTTGTAGCTTAGCATTCATGCCCTAAGTGTGAAAAACTTAGGCAAGGTTGATTGGTTGGAAAAATGCTTAAGTGCTATACCTGCTTAAGTGCTACATCATCACTTTGTGAATTATATACGTCTCTTATAGCACTTGATATGTTATATCTGTCCGATACAGCACAATGTAAGGTTAATGTGTCTGATTAGCAGTTCCTGTGTTAAATGTACATCTGATATATTGCTAAAACGAATTTTTAACCACTGCGCCCCATACAACTGCCTACTTTCAGCATGTGATTGGAATAGTCATATGCAATATACCATGTCAAAGCTGTAGACAAGCACTTAAGTCTAAATAGTTTTAAGTTTGAAGTAAGTAGTCTCTACAAAGGTAACAATTGACAAACAAGCGAATCTATCAAGCAAATTTTCTAAAATAGGAAATCGATTTCATGAGACACTTTGCATCCTTAGTCCAAAAATATGATTCTATTTGAATAAGATTTTAGGACTCAGGATGCGTAGTGCTACTTAAATTCAATTTCCTACGTTAAAAAATTGGTTCGTAAATTTGCTTGTTTCTCACCTTTGTGCAGCCCAGTTACTTGAATACAGATATGTCAGGGATATCCAGATACCACGGGCTGGGAAACTCCAAAAAAGGGTGGACATCAGAAGGGTTACTGCAGCTTGTCATAAACGTGATGCACTTTGACCTGCAGGATATCAACAGGCATGCAAGGCAATGCAAAACGCTCGGTAGTGAGTGCTCATTTCTAGATATCCCCGAATTTCGAAATATCACTGAGATACGTGCAAGTTTAAATCGTCGCAAAAAGAAGAAAGCAGAGCCCAGTCAGCTGATTCCTTGGAAACTTACGGCAAACCTAGAGCTTTCTAATGTAGTTATAAGTTTGTTTTCTCCGATTGTTTATAGTTGATGTGTATCAGCATAATTTCTTGTCTACACCTAGTTTAGCTCAAAAGGAAGTTTAAATGTTGAGTTAATTAGAACTTTACTTTTTATCTTTTTCTTTTTTGATGAGTTATTATTACCTTCACAAGCATGCAGTATTCCGTCTCATTGGGAACTTATTCTTGATGAAAAGAACATCAAAATGTGGAAACTACCTTTTGAAGATACCCAATATATGCAGTACAAAGGTGGGATGGCAAAATATATAGCAATTTCTGCTTTACATAAAAAGTGGTTGGTTACTAAACCGTTAAGTGCTACATTGCGTTTGTCATCTGATCTTTCGTTATTCAAGGTGTATACCATTTTTAACAACTTGTACTCTGTATATTTAAGTACTGCAGTGACCGACAAGCGTGCTGTCCCTGCACACCACTTCTATGGCCGTTGGGCGCTTTGACCTGCCATTTTTACATTTAAGACTATTGCTTTGTACAACAATTTTCAATGTAAAAAGACCATTGCTTTTAGTTTCATATGCCCATTCTAGCAAATGCAAACCCATTTAAACAAACCTTTACAGCCATGGTTGTTGTCTTTGTAGGCTAAAAATGTCCTGAGGACCACAATTTACGTACCACTGCTTTAATTGTTTAAGATTATGCTAACGTGTTTTTAGGAATGATGTTGCTCAGAGCTGTTGATAAAATTAATAGTCAAAAATCTGCTTTCATAAATTAACCAAAATGATTTTTCAGAAATTTAATCAATGTGTGCAATTATCAATAATTGTAGTGATAAGCAGAGCTCGACCGATGCATCGACATGCCGGGCTACGGTATTGTTCTGCACGGAGTGCACAGAAACCTTAGCCGCCTCTTCGTCTATGGTTACAATCCGAGTCTTTTGATATATTGGATGATCTGCTGGGGTTTCAGATTCAAGCCGCCACTTCGTCTATGGTTGATTAACGCAAATTCTTTGTCCTGTTCCTTACGGCGTGCAGCCCTCCACCTGCATCAGGGGTTCTCAACCTTTTCAAGCATGTGACCCAATTTTATAAACAAATAGAGGGTCCGTGGCCCACCGACTGTACAACTTCTCCAATGTGACAATTGTTGCACATGCACAAAACAGAAAAAAACACCTAAAAACAAAAGTTAATCACACAACGTGCTCTACAATCAATGCGAAGGCTGAGCCAGTTTGTTGTTAGGAAGCATAGATATTAGACTTAGAGGCTTCATATTGTCATCTTCCATATTAACTATGCTTCTAATTTGCAGATTTTGTTTCCATGGCAGCAAGAGCCGCCTGACTGACGTAAAATGCCTTCAGCACCTGTATACCGTGCACATCGGGGCAGAGGTGGCCGCGGAACCGGAGTAAACTCCGGCAGAATTCTGCGTTTTTTTCGTACCCGGATTCGTAGTCACTTTTTGTTTTCGGAAGTAGCAGGAGTCTGCATGGTCTTTATAAATGTCATTGCTTAAGTGCAAACATTGTCGAATTTCGATTGCATCGACGGTTGCCAGAGTTTGAACAGGAGTCGGATTCTCAAATTTGAAAATATTTCGGATCCGGATTTAAAATTTTTGGAACAGGAGTGCAGTCGGAGTCTGAATATATGTGACTCCTGCCACCTCTGTCACGTGTTGTACAGTAGGCTACGTGGAAATTTCCACGTGGCAATAATTTGTTAACACATAATGACAAAAGAGAGCGTTATCACGTTTGTAGCTCTAGAGCTATCCTACGTTTTAGATTTAAAGCAGTGGTTTTCAACCTGGGTCGCTACTCGCTATACTCACTAATCCCAGAGGGATCGTGAACAAATTTTGGAGGGGACGCAAGCAGGCGCGTTGACACGGGGGCAATTGCCCCCCAGTCCTGAAAGTTGAAACAAAATTTTTCAGGTCAATCAAGCTTTTGATGTGTAAGGCAAACAAATATATCAGTTCAAATCAAAGAAACTGCTCACCTAACTTGCATCAGTTTTTAGTCGAATCTGATCAAAGCAGTAGCCTATGGTTTATCAACTGTCCGTGTTTGATAAAACGTTGTGTATAGCATTTATAAAGAATCGGGTCCCTAGAATCAGAAAATTATCATCGTGTCCTTAGAATCAGAGGAAATCGGGTCCCTACAGATCCATACCAGGTACCTAACATTTTCCTTAAAAAAAACTGGTGTAGTGTAAATGCTGGAGAATTTATACCATGGCTGACCTTTGCCTGGAGTTTAAGCTCCGTGTGGACGTTGGTGATAATGAAATACAAACTTGTATCTAACCGCTTGTAATCACTAACCGCAAGTACCGTCAAAATACGAAATAACGCTTTTTGCAGCTGTTTCTGCCGCACCAACTTGCTGCATTCCACCTGTCAAGGTGCAAACTTCATTTCAAGACCATCGTAAAATTCCTCTGATATCTCTGGCGTGCTGCAAATTACAAATAGTGTATAATTTACCCTTGTCGCCAGCATCAGCCGTACCTTTAAGAACGCCGCAGATTTTTTATTTTTACAGCTTTGAAACTAAATGCATGAATATTGCTGTGATATACATTTTATATGCCTTGAAGCTCAAACTTTGGCTATTAAGCAATCCAGTTCCAAAGTCTTTTTTATTACGCAATTAGGCCATAGACACTTTTAACAACAATAACATTAATTCTACATATTTAATTGTGATGATTAAATATGTACTGTGACGGTTCAATCATAATTACGTGGAGCCATAACGTTTTCGTCAATGATTTCACATCACCTTGCGAGTAAAAAACGGCTTTGTCAAGCAGTCAGAGTCCGACCTGTACATAATCTGAAAGTGTTTCAACTTCGTTTGATGTTAATTGCCACCAAATCCTACAGTAAATTTGAAATCATCCAGCTGCAAAAGGAAGAGTCAGTAGCAAAACCTAATGTAAGCAGGAAGACGCTTTTTATTTTGGAAGTGCTGAGGGCATTGACACTGCCATTATTTACAAATTGCTTGCAATCTGTTTTCTCGATAAAGCGCATGTGACTAAAATGAAACCTAAATGATTTTTCCCCGTCATTGGATTTTGTTATTAAACAATAAGATTTCAACCGCTTACGCTAGAATGACTAGATCAGCGNTTGCCAAAGTCTTTTGAGCGCGACTCACATCTGAGTTTGGTGAACACCTCGCGACTAGGTTCGTTTTTAATATCAACAATCTACTNTTTTTGGAAGTACCTACGATAAAGCGCATGTGAATCAAATGAAATTAAAATACTTTTCCCTCGTCAATTGGATTTTGTTCTTTAAACAGTAACGGATTTAAAAATGACTTCAACCGTTTACGCTAGAATGGCTAGATCAGCGGTGTCGAAACTTTTTTCTGAACTTATTATTCAGAAAAAAGCGCATGTCTGATGGACGATGCTTTCAAAACAAGGGGCATTGAATTAAATGTTGAGACTTGGTTGTTGTTTGCCCCCCCTATAAAAATTTCTAGCTACGCGTCTGGTTGCGAGTAGATATTTTATGTACACAGATGTATTGCATTGGCTTTATTCGAGTATTAGCTGGGGTCGGTGGGTTAAAGTGCATTGCTTTGCTATAATGGGTCGCGATACAAATAAAGGTTGAAAAACACTCATACAAAGGTTCAATTTGCAAGATGCACTCAATTTCAATAAAACCAGGCCGTAAACGTAAACCACCCTATAAAAATTTCTCCGTGGCCCACAGGTTGAGAAACCCTAGACTACATCAAGTAGTGCGTAACATACGGACCGCTGCGCAATTGTCCCAATAAACCACTCTCTGACGTAACATTCACTCGCAGGTTTTTGCGCATTAAGCTGGTGACTGCCTGCGAACAAACCAGGGTATATGTCCGTTGGTGGTTGAGTGTGGCCTATGTACTGAAGAAAAAAATTGCTCTGTAACGTCCAAACTGTGGTTTGAGTCATGCAAAAATATCGGCAATGAAAAATGAAAAACATCGATATCGTATCGACCCAAAAAGCCTTATTGGTCGAGCTCTAATGATGACTAGTGCAATTTCCTGATGCTTTTAAAATTTGAGACACTCCTGTAGACTGTAAAGTTTTTATTAGGTGCTTGGATCATTGGGTTACTGTAGTTCTTCCCAACATGAAGTGCCTCAGTGAATGGTGGCTGACTTCTCGACCATGAATCTCAAGCTTATCAGTCTTAATGGTCGTAATATTAGAAAAGCATCCTTGTTAGATCCAGTGTGTGGATATTCTGTCAACTGAGAAAACATTTACACACCAGCATATTATGATTCATTTCATTTTCTAAACCAAGGACATGAAGGTTAAGATGAACCAGGAGTGCACATTGAAAGCCATCATGATTTTTAAAGGCAATGTTTACATTATAGATAATTATCCATAGCTTTCAGAGGACTTAGTGCTCTCATCTCTATTTGGATAATATTTAAGTTTATATTCTATTTTGTTTAGTTTTTGGAACGTTCACAGATGTTACTCCTCGCCAGTTTTTTGTTGTTCAAACAAACCTTGAATATAGAAAAAAGTGGGATGATCTTGCTTTGGACATCACTGTTATAGATGAAAACCATGAGACTGGGGAACAAGTGCTTAAATGGATTTCATATTTTCCGGTGTGTAGCCATTGGGTATTCTGCCCGCATTTTACCTCTAAACGTGGCTTTGTGTGCATGTTTACCATTTGTGAGGTTCACTTGTGCTGTGCTACAATTTTGTTATATAATGCTATGCCGTATGAAATCGTTAATAGTTTTATAGGTCAATTAACATACCTTAAACACCATTATTCATAGATCCTGGTTTGCAAAACGAGGTCAAAGAGGCCAGCAAATCATGTTAACAACCAATTAACATTTTTATTTGAGTAAGGCATTGACACAACACATTTTTCTTCAACGAGAGAGATTCTATTTGAGTAACAGCTGATGATGCCTACATCGTAGGCAAAAGATCTTAAAGTGTCTGATTCTATGCTGAGAAAGGATTTCTTTCCATAGACGAGAGAGCTGATGATGTGTTCTTTGCAGATATTATACAGTACTTTGATAAGCACCACTGTTCCTTTGCTGTGTTTTTACTACAGTAGACCCTGCTTGATAAATCCAAGGATAATAAATCCGCCGCTTATGTTATTAAATCAAAATTGAGTTGGGACGGAATTTTCGCGTTGAAAAAACGCGTGTTTGGAAATCCAGTTTGTAATTCTTGGTCGCCGAATTGCTAGAAATCAGCGCGTGTTTCACGTAGAGAGCACATGTTTTGCAAATAAATTGCCTGCTGAGCACTTTCTGAGAAGCGCAGCGTGCAGCCATTGAACAAAGCATTTTGTACATATTGAGAAACGCTTGGTATGGAGGTGGATTTATTAAACGGGTCTACTGTATTAGGAAGACAGATGTCTTTGTAGTTTTAAGATTTATTATATCTTTGCTGTGAAGTATTATGGCTGGTTGATTTTTTGCTGTGGAAAGACTTCCGATAGATACTATTAATGCAAGATACCCTTACTAAATCCTCACTCCAAATTTATTTCTAGAGCAAAATACTTGGCTTGGTAGTTAAGCTGATTTTATCGTTCTTTGACTATTATTTATTTCACATAAAAAGGAGCTCTTCTGGTAAACTAAAACGTATTTTTATTCTTGGCCAATGACTCGGCAGTGTTCAATATGTTGGCCAAGAATTAAAAACACGTTGTAGTTCAACAAAAGAGCTTATTTTTATATTTATATGCCTTGTGTTTGGAATCAGTGATATTGTTTCACATAGGTTTATCTCTGCTAACTGTAATTTACACAAGTATAGTCCAAAATAATCACCTGTTTCTAAACGTTGTAAAGCATTTTTTCTAAATGCCGATCTTAGACATGTTTGGCGTTTTCAGTTTTCACAATATTACCGATGATTAAAACGCAGTTTTTGATCCCATGAGGACATAACTGTGAATTTTTGCGAAAGTATCAGTGAATATCAACTCCGACGCATTTTTTTCAACTGGATACCCATCTTGCTAGTACCAAATTGACTTTCCACTCAGACCCTAGAACGCTTTAGGTTTTTTACTGGAGACTTCTGAACAAAGACTGACTATTGCAGTAAGATGTAATGGGAAAGAATGTGAAACTACGAAAGGTACTTAGTTACCCTTATAACGGAATTTTGCAGGTGTGTGAGTTAGTGAAAGCACAATAAACAGGCGAACTACTTGTATTTATTTCTTGCTTGCCCATAATTACCAAAGTGGATTTGTGGTGACATTGCAATAGGTTATTTCTGAAGCAGTAAACAGAAGCTTGTGTGTCAAAAGATGTGTTATTCGAGAATGTTTGAATTTCCTTTTAACGTTTTATCATAATTATAGTTAGAACAGTGGTTCACGACGATTCTTCGTGTTTCTTACAAACCTTAGACACTTCATTCCTACTCAATCACAACAAATTGCAAAAAAGATAAGCGTTGTGATGAGCATTAACGAAAAACAAAAATCGAGTTTTACTGCAGACTCACGAGTTCATCAAACAAATCAGACNAATGAGACTTCCTCTGAGCGGTGCATTTTGGCAAAATTGTATTTTGGAGTAACTATTCTTCTCATGGGTAACGCAGTNGAATCAACCAGCAAACGTTTAGAATAAGAAATTGATTTCACGTAACTCCACGCATCCTCAGTTCTGAAATCTTATTGTTTACGCACATTTAGGATGAAAAGTGTTCTGCGCAAAGTTTAGAGTTGGACCTATTGTTCTTCCGTAACAGAATTGCAGAATTTCACTAAAATACGCTCATACAAATAAGATTTTTCATCTAAACACTTCAAATGCAATTTCCTTCCAACAAGCTTATTCTGAGCTTTTTAAATGTATCTGACTCTCCCAAACTGAGTCGACAACAACGTAAATCTTTAGCACAACACAAAAAGAAGTCCCGTTCTCAGTCTTTCTACCTCGCAATTGTCACATCACAATAGTTAATTGCCTGTCATTGCAACGCATACCTAACAGGTTAGGAAAATTTAGAAATACAGCCCAGCGTAGAATCTACTACATTGCATGCTAGCACGCAAGCTACAAATCGAAAAAGCATTGCAATTGCTGGAAATGTTGGATTGTCATGAAGTGGAACAATGAACACTTAGATTAGTGAATTTTCCTCCCTTTGTCAAACTACTTCCCAGGATTTAGAACAGTGTTTCCCATCCTTTTCAGACTTGAGGCAGCCTACAGCAGAAAAATATAATTTGCGGTCCTGAGTGGCGAACCCATAGCAATTTGCGGAAGGTTTGATGACATTTTGAAGAAGTAATTTAATGACGTATTGAAAAACGTATTAGCTCGCGGCACCCTGAGTATCGTAAATTGCCGCGGCATCTCGGTTGGGAACCACTGATCTAGAAGTTCCTCCCGTAATGAGCCGAGCACTGAAATATAAAAGATTTCGCCTAATACACTGGTTTATCTTTCACGTGCAAACTTTGTGAGTGGGGCTCATTGCAGCCATAGACCGGGTTTGTTGATATCTTCACACTGGTGGCCCATCATATAGAAGCTTTTCAACGCTGCAGTGGTTCGGGTTGAAACACTAAATTTTGCATTGACTTATGCTTTCGCAAAAACAGTAACTTCTAGATTTGAAAGATGCTTTATTTACATGTAAATATCTGATTTACAGTATCCGTTCAACGCAAGAGAATACGTATACATTCGGAGAACAAAGGTACACAAATGCATTTTTAAACGTATTCATCTTGTTTATAAATCTTTCCATTCTTCCGGATGTATTTCGTTCGCAGTTTTATTCTGTTCTTATGCGCTGCTAGCTCTTTTGAACATGTGCATTCTTTTTGCTTTTTGCGTGCACCTCGAGATTTTTTTCCTTTGTATTGCCTCTTGCATCGAAACTTCGACTCATTCTGCAAAACAAGTTTTTAACTTTGCTAAACTGTGTTAAGTTTAAGTCCATGCGTGAAAATTTGAATGTTACGTACCTTTTTCTTTCGTCTTTTCTTGGTTTTTTGGTTTCTGCAAACAGAACATTTTTGTAAATTTGACCCGGAATTGAGATATGAAAGATTTTAACGAAATCATTTACCTTGGACATTCTGCGAGACACTGCTGTACTGCCTTCTTCTTGCACAAGTTAGCGATTGTTTTTTTCTTTACCAGCCTGCAAAAATGTATGCAAATTGATTTGCACGTATAAGAGTATGCCGTAGTTATTAAGTGATCATCAGTGGGCGACACTACTCTGGATTTTAAAGGTACAGCTTTTCGACATTAACTATCCGTTAGAAGTGCTAAACACTAACAAGCACACACTTTGCACTCCGTGAGTGACACCTAAGTTCCTGGGTGTAATAAGCATGTGTGAAAAAGTGGTTCGCTGACTCTTGAATTTTCAGCCATATATCTTTAGTGCAAAACCCTGGCTACTTTTCGAGCAGTTCTTTAATATGGGACCCTGGAACTTGAACGACTGGCTACAGATAGCTGTTTGGGCTCATTATTGCTAAGGGAACCTCAAATAACTGATTTGGAGATTACGTCCTCCTCAGCTTGGTGAAATTGTAGCATAGACAATGAAGATGTTGCCATCGTTTAAACCAGCTGTGACCAACCCGCGGGCCGCGTGCAGCCTAGTCGAATGTTTTGTGCGGCCCAGTAAGCTTTTCATATTATTGTGTGTATGTACAATACAATGACAACCTATCTTTATTTTGATAATCTTAAATTCGACATTTTCGATGCGATGGTTTCAGTGCCTTTATATCATGTACTGCGTTGTCAGATTTCCACGTGTCCACTAACACCTCGGTGCAAAACTGATTTCTATTTTTTGATTATACTCATTCATGTGCTTCTCTGCATTAAACTGATTTCCAATTACCCTTGTTCCATTGGCACAAGCGTTGTGACTTTGAACCGATACTGTTTTATTTAATCTTTGACCTTTAGAGGCGGTCAACCGATTTTTTCACCCCACTCTTCTGGTGTTAGTGAAGCAGTTCTTTCGAGCATGTTTTGAAAGCCAAGGTTTACACCGTAATTAATATGTAATTTGATTTACTCGTCACCTGGTTAAGAAATATCTTAATATGCGACACTAAAAAAGTATAATTTTCATTTGTTCTTTTCTTTCGCGTTGAGGAGTTTAAGAACTCCTTTGACTTCAACATCTTACTCCGCTGTCTGGATTTGGATTTGTTCGTACGTGCAAACAAGTGATATAGTTTTTCTGTGAACTTAAAATTGTTACTCGTGCTTAACCATAATTTATTAAGCCATTATGACTGCTGCCCTAAAGACAAGGATGTAATCTTTACCAAAAAGCTGGCAATAAACTGGTCCTAAAATACAACTACCGTTAATTGGACTCGCGCTTCAACACAACATGCTGTGCACCATGTCAGACAAAATAACGAAATAAAGTGACAAATCACGCTTAATTTTTTAAGAAGTAAAGTGATGGTCCTAACAGTTTTTGCAAGCAAAGCTTTAAACATAGTGTGAGGGTGCTGTAAAGCAAATCTGATTCATAGTTGTTGTCAATTGATCACCCCTGACTTTATCGCAAGAGTTATCAACGCTGTCCCTCCCCGGAAGACCACTTCGTATTTCAGAGAGGCTGATCAAGCTGAATAAAACGTTGGGGAGTATAAAACGATATTTGCACATTCATCCGAAAACGTAATGTTCAATAAAACATTGCAATTGTACCGTTTAAAATGGCGTTCAGAAAAACAACACCCAGTGAAGAAAGACAAGGATGTGAGTTGCGCAGACTCCAGTAAATTGTTTTGAACACTTTTCAGCACCTACCACGAAAGGTGAGCAGCTAAACTACGGGTTCTCAACCTTTTTTCTCCCGTTTACCCCTTGCCAGCTTCCTAACATAAAATTTACCCCCTGTTTTTTGTTTACTCGCTAGCGTTGTAGAAAAAAACAAAGTATTGTAACTTCAACATCATTAAATTTACCCCCAGGATAGGTAAAATTTATCCCCAGGGTGTAAATTTACCCCCGGTTGTGAACCCCTGAGCTAAACGATGCAGGACTAATCGCATGTAGTGTCAGTAAAATGACTGCTGCGTCGAACGGTTCTCCGAGCACTCCCGGTAGGAAAGTGGTGTTGAAGACGCAGTGAGCAGTGCATTGCATTTTAGACAAGGGCAGCTAACTTGCAGGAAAGTGTTAATTAGAACAGCTGCGGGTCATCAAAAACGCCTTCTGTTGTTGTAAAGCTATTGTACGACACATCTTGAGCTCTATGTGCTGTATTCCCTACCTTGCACGAGAAAGCGATGGCAAATCTTGAGAAGAGATACAGCCTTGTGTTTTCAACATTTTGTTTAGATCGAAGAATGTCATTTCCGAAATTGCAGTGGTTATGTGCGATTTTTCAGCTTGATTTTAGGTATATGTGTAAGGTGTGTATGGTTGCTCAAAACATATAAAAAGCTATAAAGCAGATTGTTGCGTTGTTATTGCTGACTTCATTACAGCATGCTGAAAGGATTTTAAATTGAAAAGATCCGTCAAAAAACATGAAATTTGCTGAAAATTATGTATTGATTCGCTGCGCCGCCACTAAATCCAACCAAACTCTGGCCATTGTTACCTTGCCAAAGGCTTGTTGTTGTTATGACGTTGGTAATGTTGACATTACAAAATAAGCTGAATGACTTCGGTTTGCATTTTGGGAAAAACGTGACCCTGTGGAAGCTGTTAAGAAGTAAAAGTGCGAGTTGGGCTGTTTGGTGAGGTTGAGTTGCCTTCAGAGAAAGCACGATATCAGACATAATGACTATGAGCCATTCAGTCAATCGTCGAAGACTAATGTCTAGTACAGGGTTTCGCAACCCGAGCTCTCGGCCTCCCTTGGGGGCCACGAGCAGAGGCCTTTACTAAATATTTCTGCCGTGATATTGCAAAGCCCTATTGATGAGCAGGGAGCTACTAGTGTTAAGAGTCCTTGCAAGAGGGCCACAAACCATGAAAGATGGAGAACCACTGGTGTAGTATCAAAAAACAGATTGCTCCGCTTGTTTGATGGGATCGTCAACGTGGTCAAAAATTCGATTCTTACTTTACTATTTTGAATTGTCTAACCCAAAAAACGTATGCTGCGATAAGGCTGTAGCTCGGAAGCCGACATTTTGTAAGAAGTAACATAATATTCAGAAAAAGGTCTTTTCGTGCAATTCTCTGCTGGTCGTTTACATTTAGAAGTGTTTATGTTTCACGCGATCCAGGGATTTAAGACCCTGTTCATTTTGCATACATTTACATCGTGAATGCTTATTCAGAGTGGAATACAAATTTTTGATTGCAGCGAAACCACAGTGCTTAATTCGTACCAGCTTCCAATAAACAATGCGTTTTCATACTGGCAAAGTGAATTCAATCAAGTCCTTCGTAGATGACTGGCAAACGTTTTGACGGCATGGTAGACACTCGACTCCACCACAAAACTGAAAATAATTGTTTTGGACTTTGCAAAGGTTCAGGGACATGTGGGCAGGTTTTACACTAAACCTACCGGAAATCGTTTAACGTGGGAATCATTGTGTTTGAATATTGAAGCACTTACCGAGCATCTTTAAGGTCTTGTAAAAATACATCGACAAATTGCACAGTGTTCACTGAGATTAATCCCACGACTTCCAAATCAACTATATAAGTGAGCAATTGCACAATATCTGTAGTTTAGTTTGTTGTAAAAGCGCCAGCTACAAAGACAAGCAGTCAACCTACCTTTTTCCGGATGCAAAGTAATAGTTTAAGCACTTCTGTTTCAGCACACCCATGTCCACCATCCACTTAAGAACATAGCACAGTAGCTCATCATTTCTGATATGATATCGAATTTCAATGTATCTGTTAAGCAAGAATTTCACATGAGTCGTTCACCTTCTTCCATGCAGTTTGAAGAAAAATCAGTTTTGCAGACAATTTACAATGCTTTTTATCGTATATCACAAAACACTTCAGCCTATTATTCCAAGTAGCAGAAGTATAGCTTATCAATAGATTTGTGGAAAAGTGGGTTCATGAGCTCTTGAATTTCGCAACATCCAGCTTTCATATACCGTATTGTTTATCTTTCAAAAATTCCGTCATGAGCAGTGGCGTAGCCAGCACAAAAAATTGGGGGGTGGTATAATGTTTGATTTTAGGCGAACAACACTATTTTGCTTAAAAAAACGCCTCTCAAAGCACAAAATGACTATATTTTCTAAAAATTTGGGGGGCATGGCCCCTTTGCCCCCCCGTGGCTACGCCTATGGTCATGAGCCACTTTCGGTGAATGCACGCACGGTAGGCTTGATAGTTTCAGAAGCGGGTATATTTCAATATTTAGATCGTACGCGTTTCGAAGTAAATTGCGCTTAGAACCATTGAACTGGTCTCTATTGTTGTCTTTTGTCCTTGCTAATAAATTTTGTGCTGTTTCGGAAAATCGCCGATCATTGCCAATACTGTATATCCAATGCTACAAGCGAAACTTTCTCCTGAGTTAACTTCGAAACTGGTGAGCCTGTCTGGACGGATAGTCTCGTACTCGGTTTCACTGTTGGTAAACGACTTGGTTTACAGCGATGTTTATCTACACCAGTGGTTCTCCACCTTTTTGCTGAGTGGAGCCAAATCCAGACATACGACTCTGTTAGAGAGCCGCACTAATAAACTTTTTACACAAATCATTTAACACGTCTTGTTTTAATACGGAACGAAGTCTGTTACAGAAACTAAAAGACGTGTTATTGAAAGACTGCTGAGAGTCGCACAAAGAGTGCTTGGGATCCGCATGCGGCTCTCCGACACGCTCTGAGATCCACTGATTTACACACTAAAAGTTACGTGGATTCACAGCAAAGACTAGGTCGTAAATTAAACGCTTAATACATAGAAAAGGAAACGTGCCACATGAAGTTTCCGAATTTTCAAATTTGTCAGCTTTAATGTTGTTGGTTTGTTACGTCACTATGCATCTACGAGTTTATTTTGCGTTTGTTTTTCATACAGGCGCTTTCCCACTTGTGGTGGTGGCAGCAATATTTCAAGCATTCTAATACAGATGTTTTCAGTATAAGCGTCCCTTAGTTTTTGGTTACTGTTCATATTGGATACTCGTTGCAGAGAATTGAAGGTACCTATTTACTAGGCGAAAAGCACATTCTGTATAGTAACTGAGTTGCTTCTGCAAAAGTTCTCCTCGACAAATGTTGCAATTTTGCATTAGTTTTATGTCAAAATTAATCTGCTTGAAGTTTTATGATTCTCGGTGCAAGTTTTCTGGTCATGATTATTTCCCCGTTTGTGAATGCAACTTCACAGTGTATCATTTTTTAGCGCCCTTGCATCTGCATGTCAAACACAAAATCCAATGGCTGTTATCCTTTTTCAAGTGTGGACTTATCATCGCAAATTTAACCTAAACGCGGCCAAAATGTGTTGCCATTTTTGGTTATTATTCTCATTTTTTACGTATCTATTTATATTTAACCGCAATTGGCACGAGACTGTCGCCTAAATGAAGTTTTTTTGTCGTGTCTCAGTGATAGCAATACTTCAAGCAAATACTCATAAAACAACACAGTAACAAACAAATATTAATGACTAGCAAAATATAGATGAAAACAGGCAGCAAAAGATATGTAATAATCGCTTAAAGAATGCAATATGAAATTGCACACACACGCAAAAATTTGGGTCAAGGAAACGTTTTGGAAGTTACTATGACCGTAAAAATAAGTGTTGAACATTTGGAGTTACTGGAGTTGCGATATTTTTGTTCTGAATTTTTCACCAGTGAAAAATATATCGCCAGGTTGGGAAAAGAGATCTAGCCTTGAGTGTCCCCCTGAAAAAATTTACACTGAGCAAATGTTTGTTTTAGTAAGCATGAATGTTTTAAGCCGAAGTTAGCCGAGTTCTAAATGAATTACAAACTTTGTGAATTATTAGAATAAGTATAAAACCTTACCAATGCACGAACAAAGTACACATTCAATTCGAATAGCTTCTTAAAGCACTGTGCGAAGTGCTCAGAAGCGTTCTACTTCTGCCCGTAAATGTTAATGGTTTTCATTGGAATGTTGCTAGTGCGCGAGAATGTGATTTCACTGCGCAAATGGACTGGTGGTGCTGCGCAGTTGCGAACCTTAGAGGGAACATGGCTAGTATTGCTGAACTCAACAAACGGCATTCAAAGAACAGGCGCACCAGTAATTCGATCTTAATGTAACCACAAGGACATCTCGGTAACACTCAGGTTTATGTTTGAAGGACTGTCACGCACTCTCAGCATAACAAAGTGGAGCAGTTACTTTGGGCATATTGCCATGGAGATGAGGTCTAGTTGTTTTAGGGGGCAGCACATGTTTTTTCAATTTAACAAAGTTTGAGTGAATGTATAAACACTTAACATTTTTAGGAAAAGTGTTTCACACGGAGTTGGTAGCCACTTCATCAGCGCAACGACTAGGCGAACTCTCATAAATGGCCAGAACCTCGTGCTTTAAAGCCAAATGCGTTTGTTATTTATTTTTATTGACAAATATTTTAGCAGGTTAATATTGTCTCACTGACCCCATTTTAAACCAGACTGTAGATTAGAAGTTCTGTCTGTTGATGACATAGAAATGATCATTATGCGTCCTTAATTATCCAATTCTTCGGGTATGCAATGTTAAACTGTGTAATTTCAACTGTCAGGAAGGGAAGCTTTCTTGTGAGAGTGCGCATTTTGAGCGCTGAATTTTCAGAATTCGGCCAAATTTCGAAATTAATCAAGAAACGCCAAACAAAATATTTGCGGCTCAACCACTTCTGAAAACGACGAAATTTTCAGAATTTGACAGCAAAAAGCCAAGTTCCCAACCGTGGTTTCACAATTTTGCTGCCTTAAAGAAAAATGCCTTTGCTTACAGGATTTTTTTTATGAATAGACGTCATAAAATTTTTAACCATGACATTATTCATAGTAAGTGCTGCGCATCAATGTTTTTCAATTTTTTTCGTCCCACGCCCCCATTTGAGTTTCAAATTGTGCGACCCACAATGATTCAGTACATGTCTACTATGACTACAGCCAACACTGCTGCGCATATGCATTCAAAATGTTTCAATGAACTTGTTCATCTGAAATGTTTATCGCTACTTATTTCCATTCGCAAGTGGAAAGGTGCGAAAATGGAATATTGATTCATTAACCCTGAATTCGCATGCCCCACCAAATATTGCTGAGATCAACGTCAAGAAATACTGCTGTGCATTAAAAACGTTTCAAGTTATATTTATTTCTGAGATGTCACTAGGGCAATCTGTTAAGTTGATATATATGTAGTTTGAAACGCGTTTCATGCACGTTGCTATACGAGCATATCACACGCCGCAAAAAGTAAAATCTGTTAAATGTGCCCAATTTTTAACTGCATCCTCTTGCCTAAAGTGTGTTACGCGGATGATGTTAAAACGACGCTATAGTTTAGTTATAAGCTGATCCTCCCAACCTTTAATGTGATAAATGCATATTGTCTTTGCTGCCCCTGTGAGTATGTATCCCACAGTACGGTCTACACCAGTGGTTCCCAACCGGGGTGCCGCGGCACCCTGGGGTGCCATTTACAGTGCCCAGGGGTGCCGCGGGCTAACACGTTTTTTTACCATATCATTAAAAA